>ERZ795053.1138-NODE-1138-length-33980-cov-12.106883_pt1 | contig 33980 bp, 26 predicted proteins | sample MGYA00375137_ERZ795053 | MGnify/ENA primary metagenome ERZ795053 (study PRJEB30182, sample SAMN05720284) | activated sludge metagenome | isolation source: Anaerobic digester | place: Hong Kong | collected 2014-12-17 ...
TGGATCAGCGCTGGGACGTGACGATCGAACGTGACGGCCGTCAGCAAACCCTGCGCTACGACGGGGTGGTGGTCGCCAACGGGCACAACTGGTTCCCGAAGATGCCCACGTATCCGGGCCTCGACGACTTCGGCGGCGAGATTCTGCACTCGGCGGACTACAAGGGCGCCGACCAACTGCGTGACCGCCGGGTGCTGGTCGTGGGGGCCGGGAACACGGGCTGCGACATCGCGGTCGAGGCCGCGCAGAACGCCACGGCCACCTACCACTCCACGCGCCGCGGCTACTACTACAACCCGAAGTTCGTGTTCGGCAAGCCGTCCGACCAGATCGCCGACCAGTTGCTGGCGATGCGGATCCCGCTGCCACTGCGACGGGCGGCCTTCGGCGCCACGCTGCGCACCACGATGGGCAAGTTCGAGAAGTTCGGGCTGCAGAAGCCCGACCACGCGTTCTTCGAGACCCACCCGATCGTCAACCAGCAGCTGGTGTACTACGTCGGCCACGGCGACATCACCCCCAAGCCCGACGTGGACCACTTCGACGCCGACGGGGCCGTGTTCAGCGACGGCAGCCGCGCCGATGTGGATCTCGTCGTTTTCGCCACCGGGTACCTCGCGGTGTTCCCGTTCCTGACCGATCCGGACGCGCTCGACGCCGCCGGCGGACGTCCTCGCCTTGCGCTACAGATGGCCTCCCCCAAGTACCCGACGCTGTGGCTGTCCGGGTTGATCCAGCCGGACTCCGGTCAGTGGACCATCGCGCACTGGCAGGGGATGGCGATCGCGGCGTTCCTGCGTCTGCAGCGCGACGACCCGGCCGCCGCGGCGCGCCTCCATGGCCACATCAATGCTCACCGACAGCAGCGGTTCACCGGCGGCGCGCATTACAAGGAGTCCACGAGACACTTCTACGAGATCGCCCACCAGGACTACCTCCAGGCCCTGCAGGACTTCCTTGGGGAGGTGGCCGCGTGAGTGTGGCGCCGAAAGTACTGCGCCGGGCCGAATGGGCCTGGCCGACGCAGCCGGTCCACCTCGAGGTGATCGCCCGGGATGTGCCCGATTCAGACTCCCCACCGCTGTTGTTCCTGCACGGGCTCGGACACGCCGCGTGGTGCTACGCCGAGCACTGGCAGGAGGCAGCTGCGGCGCGGGGGTACAGCTCGTACGCCCTGTCGTATCGAGGTCATGGCGGCTCCGGGGGGGCAGAACGACCTGCGCCGGGCCACCTTGCGCGACTACGTGCACGACGTCCTGCAGGTGATCACCACCCTGCCGCAGCCGCCGGTGGTCATCGCTCACTCGCTCGGCACCCTGGTGGCACAAAGGCTGCTGCAGCGATACCCGGCCCGGGCCGGGGTCTTGATGACTCCGATCCCCGCCGGCGGGATCCCGGGCACGGTCGTTCAGGGTATGCGGCGCAAGCCGGTCGATTTCACCAAAGCCGTGCTCGGAGCCACACTGCGCTTCTCGGCCGACGACCTGTTCTCGGATCTGCCGCCGGAGGTCGCGCGCGGCTACGTCAGCCGGATCGGCCGGGAGTCTCCGTGGGCGCAGTACGCGATGTTGCGCCCGGAGCGACTCGGGCCGCTGTTGTGTCCGGTGCTCGTGGTGGGGGCCGAGGACGATCGACTTGTCGCCGCCGCGGATGTCGAACGCTGTGCGCGGGCGCTCGGAACGCAGCCCCTGTGGGTGCCGGGCGGGCACGATGTGATGCTCGACGGCTCCTGGCCGGACGTCCTGGACACGATCCTGGATTGGGTGGACGCCACGTGTCCGCCCGGCCCGCCGCTGAGCGGGGCACGGGAATTGCCGCCGCTGGAGGTCACGGTCGAATAACGCGGCAAAATCGTTGCATCCAGAACGGCGTTTCCGGAAGAACTCCTCTATGAACGTCATCCCACGCTCAAGGAGGAGCAATGAACATCAAGATCGCAGCGGCTGGTTTCGCAGTCGCATCGCTGGCCCTGGTGGGCTGCAGCAGCGGCGAGTCCACGTCCGAATCCACTCCGAGTCCGGCTGCCACCTCCGCAGAGGCGTCGCCGACGGCGGCGGCCGAGGCCGGGACCATCGTCGAGGTCGCCTCCGGCAACCCGGACTTCAGCACTCTGGTCGCCGCGGTGAGTGCCGCGGGGCTTGCCGAGACGCTCAGTGCGGAGGGCCCGTACACGGTCTTCGCGCCGACCAACGAGGCGTTCGAGGCGCTGCCAGCCGGGCTGCTCGACGAGTTGCTCAAGCCGGAGAACAAAGAGGTGCTGACCCAGATCCTGACTTACCACGTGGTGGCCGGCGAGGTGATGTCCACCGACATCGAGCCCGGCGACGTGCCCACGGTCGAGGGTGAGGACCTGACCGTCGCGGTCACCGACGGAACTGTGACCGTGAACGGCGCCACCGTTGAGGCTGCCGACGTTGAGGCCAGCAACGGCGTCATCCACGTGATCGACGAGGTGCTGGTGCCGCCGAACGTCGATGTCGCCGCACTGACCGGCTGACATCGCAGCCCAACGAGCCCCCGCGTCTCCCCCTGCGCGGGGGCTCGTTGCTGCCGTGGGGTTCCTCGGCGCGATTGTGACGTTGTTGTGGCGGCCCCGACCTGCTTTGTTGCGAAGGTGCGGGGTTCCGGGCGGGCAGACCCCGCACCTTCGTGACAAACGGGGGAGAGCGGTCCGCAACAACGTCACAAACGGCGGGTGGCCGCCACAAACGGCGGGTGGCCGCCACAAACGGCGTGAGGACCGCCACAAACGAAAACCCCCCGGGTTTAACCGGGGGGTTCGCGCATGAAGTCTCTACTTACGCGGAGCCTTCGAGTCCGGGACGAGCGCGGACTTACCCTTCACAGCCGCCTCAAGGTGTGCCTTGTAGATGCTGTTGTTGATGTTCAGCTGGTTGCTCGTTTTTTCACCCTTGTGTCCGTACATGCTCTCCTCACCTCCTCGAAGTTCGGTACGTGCTTTCACTATACGTGTATACGCATACCCGAGTACAGCCCGGGTGGTGTGATCCCGCTCACTTCACCCGGACGGCTGACTGCAGGGCTGCCGCGTCGAAGGGTCCGAAGCCCTGGCGGTCCTCCACGTAGTGCAGCATCGCCACTGAGAAGATCGCGCGCATGGCGCTGATCACGACCTGCGCCAAGATGATCACGATCACTCCGAGCGCGGAGATCGGAACGCCGAGTGCGGGGGTACCGGCAACTGCGATGAAGCCGCCGACCACGGCGAACAGGATCCCCGGCAAGACCGCGACCAGGGCGATCATGCCTCCGATCCGCACCCCGCCCGCGATCTGCATGCCCCACGTTGTGCGGATGACGCTCACGGACTCCTTGATCGCCTGGAGCGGGCCCTTGCCGCGCAGAATGATCAGGGGAAGCACGAAGAAGGTGATCACCGACCACGCCACGGCCAGCAGCGACGCGAGCACCAGACGCAGGATCGCCACCAGCGCGTTGCCGTTGCTGCCGTCCCCGCGCACGGCCGAGAGCAACCATCCAACGGCGGTCTGGATGCCGGCCCATCCGAGCAGCGCCGGCAGCCGCCCGAACGAAGCCGACAGTCCGGCTCCGAACGAGGAATCCCGGCCCTGCAACTCCTCGTCCGCGCACTTCACCAGTCCGCCCATGAAGATCTGCGTGATCAACGTCGCGAGGTATGCCGCGATGACCAGGATGATCACACCGATGACGATCGTGCCGGTGGACACCTCCTCGGTGGTCGCAGACTGCTCGACGGTGCTCCAGCCCAGGGCTGCGATGCCGGCCCCGCCGACCACGACGACAGCGATGACGGCCAGGATCGCGCTCACCACCGGGAACGCGAGCATGTAGGGGTTCTGCTTGATGACCCCCCACGCCTGTTTGGTCACCGCTCGGCTCTCCGACCAGCTTCGGGCCATGTCTGCTCCTTAGAAGTTAGAGTGTCAGGCTACGCCGATGGGTAGCCTTCGGAGGTGCTCGGCGCGCTGGTGTGGGCGGTCATCGGGCTCACGTGTGCGCTGCGGGTCGCGGTGATCTGGGACAGCTTCTTCTGGCAGGACGACTACATCCACATCTGGACCGCGTGGAACGCTCCAGCGACGGACTTGATCCTGCAGAACTGGAACGGCCACCGGGAGCCGGCGTCGTTCGCGGTGCAGTGGGCGCTGGCCCGACTCGCGCCGCAGGTCTGGTGGCCCGCCGCGGTGGTGCTCTCGCTGATCGCCGTGGCGACGACGGTCGGGTTCTGGCTCATGGTCAAGCGCTGGGCCGGTGTGACCCCCGCGAGCGCGGCCGCAGCGATCCTGTTCGCCGCCTGGCCGGCGACGATGATGCCGCACTCCTGGCTGTCGGCCGGATTGGAGACGGTGCCGCTGGTGTTGCTGTTCGGGGCAGGGTGGTTGATGGCCGAACCCCGCCCATGGACGCCGTGGGTCGTCGGCGGGCTGGCGCTGGCCGCGTGGCTCTTCCACGAGCGGGCCGTGTACTTCCTGCCGTTCCTGCTGGCGGTCGCGCTGTTCTTCGGCGTGGTCCGGAAGAACCGGGTGTCGTGGTGGGTGCTTGCGGCGATCACCGCGGCTGCGTTGGCCTTGCGGCTTGTCGATGATCTGCCGGGGCGCACCGGCGGGGCGAGCGTGCCGGGTGCACTCTGGTCGGCCGGGCCCGGGTCGGTCCTGCGGTCGGTGCTCGGGTGGTTGCCCTACGACGCGCGCACCCCGGTCCCGGTCAGTGCCGGGCTGTGGGCCGTTGTGATTCTGGTCCTCTGGATGGTCGTGCTGTTGATCGGACTCTCGACAGCACCGCGGCAAACGGTGCTGGTCACGGCAGTGGTCGCGGCGTTCCTCGTGGTCGAGGTGTTGTCGTTCGTATGGTTGCGCGGGGGGTTCGCAGGGGGTGGTCTCGCCGCCGATCCCCGTTTCACCCTTGTGACGGGAACGGTTCTGCTGGTCGGATTCGCGTCGTTCGACATCCCGTGGCGGCCGGTCGTAGGGGTGGCGGTGGGTTTGGCGCTGGTCGGTGGTTGGAGCATGTGGCGCATGACCCTGCCGGAGGATCCGGGGCGGGCGTGGCTGGCATCGGCGCGGCAGGTGCGGGGGGATCTCGCGGCGACCCCGAGCCCGCCGGCGATGCTCGGGCACTTCTTCTTCACCACTGAACCGCCGGTCTACGAGTGGGGGACAACGCGCACCTTGCTGCAGGTCGGGCGGGAGCCGGCCCGGTTCCCGCACCGTTCGCGGGCGCCGTTGCAGGTCGACGTGGCCGGGGTTGTCGGGCCGCTGGAATTCACGCCGTTGATCGTCGCCAAGGGCCGTCAATGTGGGCTGGTGCAGGTGCCGGAGTTCGACGCCGGCGTGCGGGTTGTGCGGGTCGGCGCGCTCTACGTGTTCCCGCCACCAGGGCCGATCCCCCCGGTCGCCATTGACGGATGCGTGGATTCCGTGGAGGTGGGGATCCCCGGGCGGTGAGTGCGGGTGCTCAGGTCCTGGTCTGCACGAACCCCATCGAACCCTGTGTTGGGTGGGGCTCAGGTAGTTGGGTGGGGCTCAGCGCCCGACGAACCCCATCGGTCTGCACGAACCCCATCGGTCTGCACGAACCCCATCGGACGCGGCGCGGGCATCGAACGCCGGGGCGGATGGTGCGGGCGTGGGTGAGAGGGTGGACCCATGAAGGGTTGGATCGCCGCAGGGGCGGCTGTCGCAGCAAGTGCCTACGCGGTGCGCAAGGGTCTGCGCACGATGCCGGCGCCGTACCCCGAGATCCCCGGAGGCGAGGTGCCGAGAGCGCCACTGCCCACCGGCTTGCCCGAACCCGTCGCGCGCTATCTCGAGGTGGTGGTCGGGGACTCCCTGCCCGTCACGACGTCGGCGGTGATCACCGGGCGGATGACGATGCGGATCGCCGGACCGGCCTTGCCGGGGCGCTTCCGCTTCGGCCACGTCGTGGGTGAGGGCTACCGCCACTACATGCAGATCATGCCGTTCGGGCGCGCCTTCGCGGCCGGTCAGGAGTGGTACATCGACGGCCACGCTCGCCTCGACCTGCCGGTGGGCCTGGTCGAGAACGAGCCCCGGATCGACCGGGCGGCGAACCTGAGCATGTGGGGGGAGTACCTGTGGTTGCCCTCGGCGCTGGTGGATCCGCGTGCCAGGTGGGAGCCGATGGACGCGGTCAGCGCCCGACTCGTCGTGCCGCAGGCCGACGGGCCGGATTCGTTGGTCGCCTACTTCGACCCCGAGACCGGACTGCTCGATCGCTTTGAGGCCATGCGGTGGCGCGACGCCGGTGACCCCGAACCACTGCGCTGGGTCACCCGCAACCATGCCTGGACGCGCATCGAGGGGATCGGGGTGCCGGCCATTTCGTCGGTGCAGTGGGGGGACCACGAGCCCTGGCTCAAGCTGAGCCTGGACCACGTGGCGTGGAACGTCGACCCCGATCTACGCGGCAGCGGGGCCTGATCGCCGCCGCGATTGTGACGAAGGTGTCCGGCTTCGGCGCTGGATTGTGACGAAGGTGGGGGGTCAGGGGCCGGTGAACCCCACACCTTCGTGACAAACGCCGATCGGGCGGCAACAACTTCGTCACAAAGGCAGCAGGGGTGCGAGCCCTCAGCGGCCGTGACCGTGCATCACCGAGGTCACCCGCCGCACGATCTCGGTGGTGTTCGGGTGTCGCGCGAAGCTGGTCAGCGTCAACGGGATCGCGAAGCGCTCACGCACAGTCGACTTGGATCGCGCGAACTCGCGCAGACCGTCCGGACCGTGGATGCGGCCGAAGCCCGACTGTCCGACCCCACCCCACGGCAGCGCGGAGACGCCGGCGTACATGACCCACGAGTTCATGCTCACCATGCCCACCCGCAACCGCGACGCCACGCGCTCCATCGTTGCGCGGCTGCGGGTGAACACCGACGCCGCGAGGCCGAAGTCGGCGGCGTTGGCCCGGTCGACTGCCTCATCCATGTCGCGCACCGGATTGACCACCAACGTCGGGCCGAAGGTCTCCTCCATCACGGCCAGGGAGTCCTCCGGCACGTGGGCCAGCACGATCGGTTCGACCACACCCTCGCCGACGGATTCCGGCCCGCCGACGACTGCCTGGCCGCCGCGGGCGAGCGCGTCCCGGACGTGTTCGCGCACGACCTCGATCTGCGAGGGCATCGTCATCGGACCGTACGAGGAGTCGGGGCCGTGACCCGGGGTGAGCGCTCGAGCCTTCTCGGCCACCAGTGTCAGGAACTCGTCGTAGACCTCTTGGTGCACGTACACCCGCTCGACTCCGACGCAGGTCTGGCCGGCGTTGCTGAAGGCGCCGAAGGTCGCCGCGTCGGCGGCCTTGTCCAGGTCGGCGTCCCGGTCCACCAGGACCGCGTCCTTGCCGCCGCACTCGAGCAGCACCGGTGTCAGCGACGCCGCACAGGCGGCCATCACCTTCTTGCCCGTCGGGGTGGAGCCGGTGAACGAGATCTTGTCGACGCCGCTCTCGCACAGCGCCGCGCCGGTGGCGCCCTTGCCGGTCACCAGTTGCGCCACAGGCTGTTCCGGGACCACCTCGTGGATCGCGTCGATGAGCCACTGCCCGATCGCCGGGGTGTACTCCGAGGGTTTGAAGACCACTGTGTTGCCGGCGGCCAGGGCGTAGGCGATGGACCCGATCGGCGTGAACACCGGGTAGTTCCACGGGCCGATCACCCCGACGACGCCCAGCGGCTGGTACTCGACACGCGCATCGTGGTTGATCGTCAGTAATCCCGGCTTCACCCGGCGGCGGCGCAGAACCTTCTCGGCGTTGAGCGCCGCCCAGTTCACATGCTCGACGGACAGGATGATCTCGAGCAGCGCGTCGTCGGTGGGCTTGCCGTTCTCCGCGTGCACCAGCTCGGCGAGTTCCCGCGAACGGCGGGCGAGCAGGCCCTTGAACCGCAACAGGCGCCGTCGCCGCTCGTCGAAGCCCAGGTCGGCCCACCACAGGGAGGCGATGCGGGCACGATCGACCACCTCTCGCACCTCGTCGGCGTCCATCATCGGGTAGGTGCCGATGACCCGGCCGTCCGCCGGGGAGTGACTCTCGAAGGTTTCCGTGGTCGTCGTCATGGGCCAACGGTACCCGCCGCTGGCGTGTGCGTCAGGTGGTCGGCGCAGGGGGTGGCCCGGGTTCGACCGCGACCCGCTCCGCGGTGCGCGCTGACTCTTGCGCGGCCAACGAGAATGCCAGCAGGGCGCGCCCCTGGCCACCGGTGATCACCGGATCGGTGCCGTTCTCCAGCGCGTGCACGAAGTGGCGCCCGGACTTGATGAAGGACACCCCCCAGTCCGCATCCATGTCGTCCATATGGATCGTGCGCTGGGCCTTGTAGAGGATCACCGGCGCGAGGTCGCTCATCCGGCCGTGACCGCGGGTGACCCAGATGACCCCCTTGGTCCCGGTGATCTCGATGCGATCGTCCTGCCCGTAGTACTTCCCGTGCAGGGACAGTTCCGGAGAGAACGTCGCCTCGAACGAGCCCACCGCGCCGTCGGCGTACTGCCACGTCACGACGGACGGCGAGTCGAGCACCCCGTTGAAGCTGTTGCCGATGAAGGCGTGGACCGTCTGCGGGAAGCCATGCAGATACCAGGCCGATGCGAACTTGTGGTGGCCATCGTCGAAGACCTGCGGTCCGCCGCCGCTGCGGCTGGGGTCGAAACGCCATGCCATCGCCTCGGCGGGCACCTCCCAGCCCTCGGTGGAGTAGCCGGCCGCGGACTTCAGGCGGATGCTCAGCACATCGCCGATCTCACCGTTGTCTATGAGATCCCGGGCGCGCTGGATCGGCGGATAGAACACGAAGTTCTCGAAGATCTTCAGCGTCACACCCGCGCCGGCGGCGGTCGCGATGACCCGGTCGGCCTCGTCGAGGTCCATGGCCATGGGCTTCTGCAGCGCGATGTGTTTGCCGGCCGCGGCTGCCTGTTCTGCGATCTGCTCGTGCAGATTGTGGGGCACCAGCACCTCGACCATGTCCACATCGCCCTGCGTGAGCAACTCCCCCGCCTCGGCGTACCGTGCGGTTTCAGCCACCCCCCAGGCATCACCCCGCATGGCGCGGATCGCCGGGTCGGGATCGGCGATCGCCACGATCTGCGCTTCGTCGAAGTGGTGGTACGCCGCGGCGTGCAGATCCGAGATCCTGCCACAGCCGATGATGCCAACCCGGATCATGATTCCTCCCACAGATCGAGGTCCGCGCCCAGATGGGCCTGGTGGACGTGGTCGTGATGCAGCCGCCGCCAGCCCAGGTCCGGGCGCTGCGGCGGGGTCCATTCGGCGCGTCGGCGGTCCAGCTCGCCGTCGTCCACGAGGAGATCCAAGCGGCCCGCGGGCACATCCAGCCGCACCCGGTCGCCGTCGGCCACGAGCGCCAACGGGCCACCGGCTGCCGCCTCCGGTGACACGTGCAGGACGACGGTGCCGTAGGCGGTGCCACTCATCCGGGCGTCGGAGATCCGCACCATGTCGGTGACCCCAGCAGCGGCCAGCCGGCGGGGGATCGGGAACGAGCCCGCCTCGGGCATCCCGGCGGCCACCGGCCCCGCATTGCGCATGAGCAGGATCGTGTCCGCGTCGATCGGCAGGTTCTCGTCTTCGATGCGTTCGGCGACGTCCTGCGGTGACTCGAAGACCACGACCTGCGCCTCGTGCTGGAGCAGGTCGGGGCTGGCCGCAGCGACCTTGATGACGGCCCCGTCGGGGGCCAGGGTTCCGCGCACCACGGCGAGCCCCCCGGCCGGTTTCACCGGATCGTCCAACGGACGGATCGTCGACGTGCCGGGAACCGGCGTGGCACCAGCGGCCAACCTGTCGGCCATGGTTCCGCCTTCGACCACCGGGGCGTCGGTGCGCAGGAACTCGGCCAGCACACCGAGCAGCGCCGGTACGCCGCCCGCCCGGTGCAGGTCCTCCAGGTACCCGGTGCCCGCCGGTTTGAGATCCGCGATGACGGGGACCTGTCTCGACACCGCCGCGAAGTCGTCCAGTGTCAACGCAACCCCTGCCCGCCGCGCGATCGCGAGCAGGTGCACGACGGCGTTGGTCGATCCGCCGATGGCGGACAAGACCACCAGCGCGTTGTGCAGGGAGTCCGGGTTCACAAGATCGCGCATCACCGGTCCGCGCTGTGCCAGGTCCACCGCCGCGCGTCCCGCAGCGACTCCCGCCCGCAGCCGGTCCCCGGTCGGTGCCGGTGCGGTGGCCGAGCCAGGCAGCGCCAGCCCCATCGCCTCCACCACGCATGCCATCGTCGACGCGGTACCCATGACCATGCAGGTGCCGGCGGTCGTGGCCAGTGCGGTGCCGACCTGTGCGATCTGCGCGTCGTCGAGGTCGCCGGCACGGTGGCGCGCCCACATCGAGCGGCAATCCGTGCACGCGCCGAGGCGTTGGCCCTGGAACGAGGAGGTGAGCATCGGTCCTGCCACCAGTGAGATCGCCGGCACGCCCGCGGACACCGCAGCCATGACCTGTGCCGGCACGGTCTTGTCACATCCACCCACCAGCACCGCGGCGTCCATCGGCTGGGCGCGTAGCAGCTCTTCGGTGACCATGGCGTCGAGGTTGCGGAACAGCATGGACGTGGGGTTGAGCAGGATCTCGGGCAACGACATGGTGCCGAACACCATCGGCAAGCCGCCGGCTTCGAGCACCCCGCGTTTCACCGCCTCGACCAGCTCGGGCATCTGCCGGTGACAGGTTGTGTAGTCGCTGGAGGTGTCCGCGATCCCGATCACCGGGCGGTCCAGATCCTCGCTGTCGAAGCCGGCGGAGGCCAGGAACGCGCGTCGCAGATACCGGCTGAAGCCCTCGTCACCGTACGAGGTCAACCCCTTGTCGAACCCGCGGCTCACGACGGCGGACCGGGCAGCAGGACGTTGACGTACTTGGCGTGGGTGTACGCCTCGACCCCTTCGGTGCCGCCCTCGCGGCCGAAGCCGGAGTACTTCACCCCGCCGAACGGCGCTTCGGCGGTGGCGATGGTGAGGTGGTTGACCCCCACCATCCCCGTCTCCAACGCCTCGGAGGCCCGGTAGGCGGTGTCGAGGTCCCGGGTGTACACGAAGCCGGCGAGGCCGAACGCGGTGGAGTTCGCGATGGCGATGGCCTCCTCGAACGTCGCGAACGCCGTGATCGGTGCGATGGGGCCGAACGGCTCCTCGGTCATGACGTCCATGTCCTGGGTGACGCCGGTGAGCACGGTGGGGGCGAAGAAGAACCCGGACTGGAACTCCTCCGGCCGCACACCGCCATGGGCGACCTGAGCACCCTTGCCCACCGCGTCCGCGACCATCGCTTCCACAGCATCCCGCCGTCGGGCGGACCCGAGCGGACCCATGTCGGTGCCGGGGTCGCTGCCGGGTCCCAGACGCAGTGCCCGGGTCTGTTCCACGAAAGCCGCGGTGAACTGCTCGACCACGGATTCGTGCACCAGGAACCGGCTGGCCGAGATGCAGACCTGGCCGGCGTTGCGGAACTTGCCCAGCGCCGCGGCTCGGGCGGCGGCGTCGATGTCCGCGTCGGGGAATACGAGCACGGGGGAGTGCCCGCCGAGTTCCATCGAGACGGACTTCAGGGTCTTGGCAGCGAGGGTGTTGACCGCGATCCCCACCGGCACCGATCCGGTCAGACTGACTTTGCGGATGATGGGCGAGGTGACCAACTGGTCGCTGAGCGTCGGCGGGTCGCCGGTGATCACATTGAGCACCCCGGCGGGGACCCCAGCGGCGTCTGCCGCTTCGGCGAACAGCAGGCTGCTCAACGGAGCCTCGATCGGTGGCACCAGCACCACCGAGCACCCTGCCGCCAGGGCCGGCGCGATCTTGCGGGCGGGCAGCAGGGACGGGAAGTTCCAGGGTGCGAACGCCGCGACCGGCCCGATGGGTTCGCGGCGCAAGCCCTGATCACCCAGGTCCTGCCGGCCGCGGAGGACCGCGCCCGCGATCTTGGCGTCATCAACATCGCGAACACTGCACCGCAGATCATCGCGCCGGTGCTCGCCGCGCCACTGGTCACACTGCTCGGGTATCCGGCGCTCTTCGGCGCCACCGCGGTGGTCATGGTGCTGTCGGGAATCCTCGTGCGGTTCATCCGCAGCGTGCCCTGAACCGGCCCTGACCCTACCCTGGGGACATGCCCCGCCTGCTCGTCTCGAACGGTGACAACGAGTTCGTCGGCAAGCTCATCGATTCGCTGAGCACCAAGCACGGGGTGGACGTGATCACCGAGCCGGCTGAGCAGACCCACGTGCTGGTCACCATGCCGACCGACGGCGAGGCGACCAGTCGCGCCAAGGTGCTCGTCGATTCGCTGGTCGATGAGCACATCCTGTTCATCGCCAACGAACTCGACCCGGAACACCACGAGGTGATGGATCACATCAAGGCCTCGGGTAACCCGTGGACGATCGTGCACCCGGTGTCGATGATGGATTTCTCCTTCGCCGCGTTGCCGCCGCAGATCCAGATGGCCGGGGTCGTGTTCGGGATCTCGGGCAATGCCCCTATCGGGTTCGTCGCCGCGTCCGACATCATGCGGGTGCTCGCCACGATCGTCGAGCAGGATGGACACGAGGGGCAGGAGTACGTCTGCAGCGGGCCGGAGGCCATCGACATGCCGACGGTGGTCTCGACGTTGTCCACCGCGATCGGCCGCAACGTCGACTACATCGACCTGACCGAGTCCGAGCTGAAGGCCCTGATGGTCCAGTACGGCCGGCAGGATCCGGACGTGATCGAGCGCCTGATCATGAGCCACCTGCGGGCGTGGCGCGATGGGCGCTCCGACGTGGTGACCACCACTGTCGAGGAGATCACCGGACGTGAACCCATGAGCGTGGCGCAGTGGTTCGCCGAGCATGCCGACGACTTCGCGAAGGGGCCGTCATTGGCACAGCGCGCGGCCAGCGCGTTGGTCAAGGCCCGCTACAAGGACCGGATCCTCGGGTCAGGCTGACGCGAGGCGTTGCTCGCCGGCCAATCGTGCGGGGGAGGCCACGAGTGCGACCCGCAGCACCCGCAGCGAGGCGTCGGCCAGCGCTCGATCCAGACCGGCCATGCGCGGGGTTGAGTCCAGCATCGTCAGTGCCCAGGGCGGCAGGCTGTCCCACGCCGCGCGAGCCAGCACGCGGTAGCCCGGCTTGAGGGTCAGCGGCAGGGGGGCGTCGAGGATGAAGCGCTGGGTGCGGCGGGTGTCGGCGTCCACCCGCAGTTCGGGACGGAAGTCATTGAACGCGTCGGTGAGCTGCGCGACCGTGGTGGGCGGTTCGGGAACGCCCATGGCCCGCGCGATCACCGCCATGTCCGCGACGTACGAGTCCGCATCGATGCGGCCGTCGCGGCCGAAGTCGAGGTAGGCACGCAGCATGGAGTTCGTGAGTGCGATGTGCACCCAGAGCAGGAGCCGCGGGTCCTGCGCGGAGTAGGTGCGCCCGTCGGGGGCAGTGCCTCGTACCCGTGAGTGCATGGACTGGATCGCGCGGATGGTCTGCTCAGCCAGCGACGCGGAGCCGTACGTCGTCGCGGCGATGAACGCCCCGGTGCGTTGCAGGCGGCCGAACGGATCCTCGCGGTAGCCGGAATGACGGTCCACACCCGCCAGCGCCAGGGGATGCAGCGCCTGCAGCAGCAGCGACCGGATCCCGCCTAGGAACGTGGCCACTGAGCCATGCACCGTCCAGATCGCGTCGCCTGGGGCGAACCAACCCGGTGCTCCGGGCGGCCGTGCGATCGCGCGCGCGACCTCACTAGCGCCGTCGGTACGCCCAGACAGGATCTCCCGCACCTGCCCCGCGATCGGGGTCAATGCCACTTCCACGCCCATGTGCCCACGGTCGCAGTGCGCGGGCAGACCCGCAATCGGGGGCGATCGGCGTACAGAACTGGTTGGCGCAGGCCTCGACACGCCGAGCCTCGTGCGCAGGGTCCGGCGTGTCGCGAGCTAAGAGGCCCTCCGCGAACCAGTTCCGTACGCGGGGTGGCACTACGGTCGTGCACATGGAGATCCTGCGCACCCCCGACGACCGCTTCGCAGACCTGCCCGACTTCGGTTGGGAGCCGAAGTACGTCGAGATCGACGGCATGCGGATGGCCTACCTCGACGAAGGCTCGGGGGAGACCGTGCTCTGCCTGCATGGCGAACCCACCTGGAGTTTCCTGTACCGCAAGATGATCCCCGTGTTCCTGGAAGCGGGCATGCGGGTGGTCGCACCGGACTGGTTCGGCTTCGGCCGCAGCGACAAACCCGCCGCCGATGCCGACTACACCTGGGACTTCCACCACTCGTCGATGCTTCGGTTCGTGGAGTCGCTGGGGTTGGAGGACGTGACCCTCGTCGTACAGGACTGGGGTGGGCTGCTCGGGCTGACTCTGCCTGTGAGCCACCCCGACCTGGTCAAGCGCCTGCTCATCATGAACACCGGCCTCGGAGTCGGAACCAAACCGACCGAGGGGTTCCTGGCCTGGCGCGACTATGTCGCCAACAACCCCGAGTTCAACGTCGGCGAGCTCATGTCGCGCGCCGAGCCGGGATTGACCCCTGCGGAGGTCGCGGCCTACCAGGCGCCGTTCCCGGACACCTCCTACATGGCCGGTCCGCGCCGGTTCCCGATGCTCGTGCCGATCACCGAGGACGCCGACGGGGTGGAAGTCTCCCGCGCCGCCGCGATGTGGTGGGCCACGGAATTCAGCGGCGAATCGTTCATGGCGATCGGTGTGAACGACCCCGTGCTCGGCGAGCCGGTGATGAACATGATGCACAAGATCATCAAGGGCTGCCCCGAGCCGATGCGGGTGGAGGCCGGGCACTTCGTGCAGGAGCACGGTGAGCCCATCGCGCGGGCGGCTCTGCAGGCCTGGGGGCTGCTGCCCTAGCGGTACTCGGGGTTCGGGTGGTCGGGGTTCGACAGGTCCCCCGCGCGAGTTGCCCGTTGGGCACCCAGTCCGGGGGGTGTGGGGGTTTGGGTGCCTGTGCGTCAACTGGGTTGTCGGTTGGGCACCCGGTCCGGGGGGTGTGGTGGTTTGGGTGCCTGTGCGTCAACTCAGGCGCGGAACATCGTCTCCACGCCCCGTACCGGGCGCCACAACCGAATCCGCAGCCGTTGCGGCGTCTCATCGGTCAGGCCTGTGTGCACCACGGAGGTCACGTCGATCCGGAACCGTCCCGGGCTGACCTCGACCGCCACACCCGAGAACTTCGCCTCGCCGGCCCAGACGTCGCCCACGGGGTCGCGGGTGGGGCTGTGGATGGCCACCCGTGGATCGCGGCGCAGGTCCAGGGCTTTGCGGGCATCCTCCGGGGTGCCGATGAACACCTGCCCGTCGGTCAGTTCGACCTCGGTTCCGCTGATCCGGGGCGCGCCGTCGGCCCGCAGGGTGGCCATCGTGCAGTGCTTGCCCACCTCGAAGGCCGCGCGGACGTCCGCGGCCAGTTCCGGGTCGTCCGCCTCCAACTCACTCAGCATCGAGGACGAGCTCCCGCAGTTCTTCGATCGACTCCAAGAAGAAGTCGAGGATCCGCTCGGGGTCGTCGGTGATGCCGGTGTCGGAGTGCACGGAGAAGTTGAGCTGGCCGTTGAGGCTGTAGATGCCGAACGACAGGTTCATGTTTCCGCTCAGCCCACCCATACCCCAACTGCCCAACACCTTTCCGCCGGCTACGTAAATCGGGTGGCGGGGGCCCGGGACGTTCGTGGTGACACCGATGGAGTGCTCTTGGGTGACTTTGTGCAGCAAGCGTTCGAGGTCCGGGGTCATCAACGACGACACCGAGATCAGCCCGAAGGACACGATCGGCATCTGCGAGTCCTTGAGTTCCTCGACCCGGCGGTGGATCTCCTGCAACTGCTCCACCGGGTCCTCGAGGCTCACAGGCAGCAGCACGGGGATCAGGCCGAATCGGTTACCCAACGTGCGCGGCAGGTCGGCATCGGGACGGCGCAGGCTCACCGGAACGGCCGTGAAGAGGTCGTCGACCGTGAGCCCGTCCTTCTCCACGAGGTACTTGCGCAGGGCGTTGGTGAGGACGGCGAGCAGCACGTCGTTGATGGTGGTGCCGGTCGCGCGGCCGATGTCCTTGATGGGCTGCAGGTCGACCGGCTCGATCCAGTCGACCTTCTTCTCGCCGCTGACCTCGCCGTGCAGGATGGTCTTGCCGGGTCGTGGCGCCAGCAGGAACTCGACGGCGTTCTTGGACGCCTCAGTGGTGTCCTCGGCGACGCCGAGCACGTCGGTGCCGAACTCGATGAAACGCTTGGGGTGCAACGCGACGGCCAGCGTCTCCTGCACGAAGTCGATCGGGCTGCGCACGATGTCCACCACGGGCGCGGTGGCCCTGCCGACGATGTCGCGCTTGCGGCGGCGGGGCTTGTCGATGGTGGTGGGCCGGTCCACCGTCTCACTGTCGTCGCACAAGGACAGGACCAGGCGCACCAGCGCCCAACCGTCGGCGATGCTGTGCTGGATCCGGCTGTGGATCGCGGTGGTGTCGCCGTTGTAGCCCTGGAAGACGTACATCTTCCACAGGGGACGCTCGCGGTCGAGCAGTTGCGAGCGCTGCTCGGAGACGAGCGCGCGCAGCTCCTCCTTCGTGCCCGTTTCGAGTTGGAGTACCTCGATGTGGTTGCCGATGTCGAATTCCGGGTCGTTCTCCCAGTGCGGCAGGTACAACGGGTTGCGCGAGGGTCGCAGCCGTTGGCTGAAGGTGGGGTACTTGTCGACGATGCGTTCCTGCACGATCGAGGTGAACAGGTCCGGGTCGATCTCGCGGTCCAGCCACATCAGCGACGAAACGGTCTGGTTGTTCTTCTCCCACTCGCTGTACAGCCACGCCGCATCTGCTGGGGAAAGTCTGCGCTCTGCCACGGGCTCGACTCTAGGTCGACGCGGGTGCTGATGCGTGGTGAGATGTGCCATGGGCCGGACCCTGGCGCTGGTGGTGGCACACCCCGATGACGACGCGTACGGCGTGGCGGGCACGGTGGCGCTGTACGCCGACGACCCCGACTTCCGCTACATCCTCATCCACGCCACCGACGGCGCTGCCGGGGAGATCCCGCCGGGCTTCCCGGCGACGCGGGAGACCCTTGGGGAGATCCGCCGCGAGGAGGACCGGCGGGCATGGGTCGCGCTCGGTCGGGTGCCGGATCGGCACGAATGGCTGGGGTTGGACGACGGGCTGGTGTCTGAGGCGCCCGGCCTCGAGGACCGCATCGCGCAGATCCTGGCCGAGGAGCGCCCCGACGTGGTCGGGACGTTCGGGCCGGATGGGATGACCGGGCATCCGGATCACATCGCGGTGGGTGCGGCCACGGATGCTGCGTTCCACCGGTTGCGAGGTGGGCCGGGGTTCCGGCGACTGCTGCACGGGGCGATGCCCGAGTCGGTCTTCCAGCGGTGGAACGCCTCACGGGTGCGTCGAGGGGAGAGGCCGTGGGACCCGAGCGCGGTGTACGACCTGCGCGGCGTACCGGACGAGCAGATCGCGATGAGTGTCGACGTGAGCCGTGTTGCGGACCGGATCATCGCGGGGCTGCGAGAGCATCGCAGCCAGGCCCACGTCATCGGCACGGCACCCGACGAGGTGTGGGCGACGTCGGTGAGCATGGAGCACTACGTGGTGGCGTGGCCGCTGGGGGAGACGGGACTGACAGACGTGTTCGAGGGGTTGTAGCAGCCGCGATTGTGACGAAGGTGTCGACCGCTCGGGCCCGTTTGTCACGAAGGTGCGGGGTTGCCGGGCGCCGTACCCCGCACCTTCGCAACATTCGGCGGTTGGGTGGTCGCAACGTCGTCACAAAGCGGTCGCGGCGTACGCTCGAACCCGTGGAGTTCACCGGCACCCAGGCGTATCTGACCAACCCCGCACTCGAAGCGGCCGTCCGCTGCTCGCTGGTGCTGGAGAAGCCGCTGCTCGTGCGCGGTGAGCCCGGCACCGGCAAGACCTTGCTGGCCGAAGCCGTGGCCGAGGCGCTCGGGATGCCGCTGATCACGTGGCACGTCAAGAGCACCACCCGCGCCCAGGAGGGGCTGTACCACTACGACACCGTGCAGCGGCTGTACGACTCCCGCTTCGGCGACCACGACGTGCGCGACATCCGTGAGTACATCCACATGGGCGCACTCGGCCAGGCGTTCCAGTCCCCGGAGCGGGTGGTCCTGCTCATCGATGAGATCGACAAGGCCGACATCGAGTTCCCCAACGACCTGCTCCACGAACTCGACCGGATGCGGTTCACCGTGATGGAGACCGGCGACGAGGTGGCTGCCGCGCACCGCCCGGTCGTCGTCATCACCAGCAACGCCGAGAAGGAACTGCCCGACGCCTTCCTGCGCCGATGCATCTTCCACTACATCGACTTCCCCGACCGCGAACTCATGGCCCGTATCGTCGAAGTGCACCACCCGGGTCTGGACCGTGACCTGATGAACCAGGCGTTGACCGCGTTCTTCGCGGTGCGCGGCATGGACCGGATCCGCAAACCACCGAGCACCAGCGAACTCGTCGACTGGATCGCGATGCTGCAGACCGCCGGGGAGACCGAGGTGGATCTCGGCGAGAACATGCCCTTCCTCGGAACGCTGCTCAAGAAGGAGCAGGACATCGAGGCCTTCCGCACCAGGTCCACGCGCAGGTACTGATGTTCTTCCAAGGCCTGCTCTACCGGCTGCGGGAACAGGATGTCTCCGTGGGTATCACGGAGGCGCTCGCGCTGGCTGCGGCGCTGAAGGCCGGCGCCCACGACGACACTGTGCGCGGGTTCTACTACGCCGCCCGCGCGACGATGATCCACCACGAAGGTCACCTCGATGCGTTCGACCGGGCCTTCCTCGCCGAGTACGGCAACCTCGACTGGGACACCTCGCTCACCGAGCAGCTGCGGGAGTGGCTCGACGAGCAGAACGTGCGCATGAGCGAGAGCAGCGAGGAGCCGCCGGATCTCGCGGAACTGCTCGAGATGTTCGAGCAGCGCAAGGCCGAGCAGACCGAACGCCACGACGGCGGGCCGTACTGGATCGGAACCGGCGGGAAGTCCCCGCTGGGCCAGGGTGGGGTGGCGGCGGCCGGTTTGAGCACCGGAAGTTCCGGCGGAGGCCGGGCGGCGGTCCGCATCGCCGACGCCCGCTCGTACCGGCCGTACCGCTCCGACGTGACGCTGGACATCCGGCAGATGGAGGTCGCGCTTCGGCGGCTGCGGGCCTTCGTCCGCGAGGGCGCCCAGGTCGAGCTCGACATCGAGGCGACCATCGACGAGACCGCCCGCAACGCCGGCGAGATCGAGGTGGTGACCCGCCCGCCGAGCAAGCCCAACACCCACGTGATCCTGATGATCGACGTGGGCGGGTCGATGTTCCCCTATACGACCCTGATGAGCCAACTGTTCAGCGCGACGAAGAAGGCAACGCACTTCAAGGAGTTGCGCACCTACTACTTCCACAACTGCGTGTACGGCAAGGTCTACGGGACCGAGCGCTTCACGGAGCCGACGTGGGTGCACGACCTGCTGCGCGAATGCGGGCCGCACTACAAGCTGATCATGGTCGGCGATGCGTTCATGGCGCCGTACGAGCTCGGGCAATCCGGGCCGTGGAGCGCGACCGATGCGAGCCGGGTTCCGGGCATCCAGTGGCTGCAGATCCTCGCCGATCACTTCCGGGATTCGTGCTGGCTCAACCCCGAACCGCTGAGTCGCTGGAACGGCTCGACGATCGAGGACATCGGGCGGGTGTTCGAGATGTTCCCGCTGACGACCGAAGGGCTGACCGAGGCTATGGCGCACCTGAACCGGGGGACGCCGCAGCGGCGCTGAACCATCCGTGAGCAGTTCGCAAATCCGGGAGCACTTGCGCGCCACCGAACGGCTCCCGGATTTGCGAACCGCTCACGGATTGCCGGCAGCCGCTCGCCGATGAGTACGGGCGCCAGTCCGGTGGGGTTCGTGCCGTTGGATGGGGTTCGTCGGGCGCTGAACCCCACGGTTAACGATGGTGAGCAACTTGGACAGCGCGGGCCCCTGAGTCGCTTCAGTCCCGTTACGGTCACGAATCCGTGATCACCTAGAGGCCTTGTGGCAGGTTTCCTGTTCGAGTCGCCCCCGAGTACCGGACCACTGAAGCGCTTCTGCGCCTACTCCAACGGGCGTACCCTTGGAAGTAGGAGGAACCCGCGTCGCGGGTCATCCGGCGCGGCTCCTCGCGTACGTGGGGGGAGGGGCCATGCCACGTCGAACCGCTCTCATCAGTGCTCTTCTGCTCGCTGTGCCGTTCACGCCGGTGGCGCCGGTGCAGGCGCTGTCGGGCGACATCGTGATCAGCCAGGTTTACGGAGGTGGCGGCAACGCCGGCGCCCTCTACACCCATGACTTCGTCGAGTTGTTCAATCGCGGTGCGACATCGGTGTCCTTGAGTGGGATGTCGGTGCAGTACGCCAGCGCGACAGGCACCGGGAACTTCGGGACGAACCCGGTCACGATCCTTGCTGGGAACCTCGCCCCCGGTCAGTACTACTTGGTGCAGTTGGCCGGTGGCTTCAGCGGCGTAGCGTTGCCGATACCCGATGCCACAGGTACGGCGAACATGAGCGCAACCGCCGGGAAGGCCGCACTCGTCAACTCCACCGCCGGCTTGCCTTGCAACGGTGGCTCGACTCCGTGCAGTCCGGAGCAGTTGGCGCTCATCAGGGATCTGGTCGGCTACGGCAGCGCGAACTTCTACGAGGGTTCGGCAGCGGCTCCCACCCTGTCGAACGACACCGCCGCGCTGCGGCTCAACGGCGGCTGCACCGAGACCGACAACAACAACTCCGACTTCTCGGCCGGGGCCCCCACGCCACGCAACACGGCCTCCCCGCTGAGCCCGTGCAGTGCCCCGGACGCCGCCCCCAGCGTGACGAGCACCGTCCCCGCCAACGCTGCCACTGACTTCCCGACGACGGCGAATCTCTTCGTCACGTTCAGCGAGCCGGTCGACGTGGGGCCGTCGTGGTTCACCCTGGACTGCTCAACAACCGGCAGCGTCGCTGCGACTGTGACTGGCGGCCCGACGACATTCACGCTCGACCCGGCCAGGACCCTGGCGATGGGCGAGTCGTGCACGCTGACGGTGTTGGCCTCCCAGGTCACCGACCAGGACGGCGACGACCCGCCTGACACCATGGCCACCGATCACGTCGTCGGGTTCAGTCCGCTGGACATGTGCATGGCTGACACCACGGCAATCCCCGTCATCCAGGGCAGCGGCCCGACTGCCGCGGTGACCGGCATGGTGGTCACCAAGGGGGTCGTCGTCGGCGACTTCGAGGGCAGTGCTGGGCTCGGCGGCTTCTACCTGCAGGACCCAGCCGGGGACGGCGACCCAGCAACTTCGGACGGCATCTTCGTCTACACCGGTAACTCGGATGTCGCCGACGTGGGTGAGCAGATCGTGGTCAAGGGCTACGCGCGGGAGCGCTATGGCCAGACGAGCATCAACGGTTGGGCCGACGACTCGGCCGAAGTCGCGGCCAGCGACGTGTGGGTGTGCGGGACGGACGTGTCGGTCACCCCGGAGGACGTGTCTCTGCCCTTCGCGAGCGCGGACGCACCGGAACGCTACGAGGGCATGAGCGTGCGCTTCCCGCAGGAGTTGGTCATCTCAGAGTTCTTCAACTACGACCGTTACGGCGAGATGGTGCTGGCGCTGCCGTTGCCGGGTGAGACGCGGCCGTTCACGGGAACGCAGATCGAGGACCCCGGACCGGCAGCTACTGCCCGCACTCTGGCGAACACATTGCGCCGGATCACGCTGGACGACGGGACCAACGCCGCGAATCCCACTTCCCTGCGTCACCCGTCCGGCACCCCCTTCTCATTGACCGATCGGTTCCGCGGTGGAGACACCGTGACCGATGTGCTGGGTGTCCTGGGGTACGACTTCGGGCTCTACCGTGTGCAGCCGACGGGACCGGCGGCCTATGCCGCGGTGAACCCACGTCCTGCACCGACCGTCGGGGGCTCGCTGCGGGTGGCAGCGGTGAATGCGTCCAACTACTTCCTCACCGACGGTGACCTGAACGTCTGCGGACCGTCGAAGGACATGGCGTGCCGCGGGTGGGACGAGCCGGGGGAGCTGACCCGTCAGCGTGACAAGTTGCTGGCGGCACTCGCGGCGCTCGACGCCGACGTCATCGGCCTCACCGAGATCGAGAACACCCCCGGCGTGGAGCCACTGGCAGATCTGGTCGCGGGCCTTCCCGGATACGCCTACATCGACACCGGTCTGATCGGCAGCGATGCGATCCGCTCGGGTCTGGTGTACCGCAACGCCGACGTGACGCCGGTCGGTGGCTTCCAGACCCTCGACGCCAGCGATGACGCCAGGTTCCTCGACACGCTCAACCGCCCCAGCCTGGCGCAGACGTTCCAGGTCATAGCCACCGGTGAGCGCATGACCGTGGTCGTGAACCACTTCAAGTCGAAGGGCTCGGCCTGCAGTGGAGATCCGGACGTCGGTGACGGCCAAGGTGACTGCAACATCACCCGCACCGATGCAGCGAAGGCTCTTGTGGACTGGGTGGCGACAGATCCGACCGGCAGCGGCGATCCGGACTTCCTCGTCATGGGCGACCTCAACGCCTACACGATGGAGGACCCCATCGACGCGGTGAAGGCCGGACCGGACGACACCCCCGGCACCGCCGACGACTACACGGACCTTCTCTCGGGCCCGTCCTACAGTTACCTGTTCGACGGGCAGTTCGGTTCGTTGGACCACGTGCTTGCCAGTCCCGGTCTGCTGAAGCAGGTGGTCGACGCAGCCACCTGGCACATCAACGCCGATGAGCCGGATGTGCTCGACTACGAGACCAACTTCAAACCGCCCGAGCAGCAGGCGCTCTACTCGCCCGACGCCTACCGGTTCGGCGACCACGATCCGTTGTTGGTCGGCCTGACCCTGGCCACGGTCGTCGAGCCTCCGCCGGTGGAACCCCCGCCGGTCGAGCCCCCGCAGGTGCTTCCCAAGCAGGCCCAGACCGCACCGAAACCGCCCAAGCGGATCAAGAAGCGTGGGATCACGGTGCTGACGCCGAAGAACGCGAGGACCAACGCCGGCCAGTCCATCGCCACCAAGGTGACCGGGAAGGGCAAGGGCAAGGCGTTCAAGGTCATCCGTGGGAAGAAGGGGAAGGTGTCCGTGCGCACGTTCGGCAAGAAGGGCTGGCGCCTGGTGCTGACCCGCACGGCCGCGGGGGCCGGGACGTACGAGCCGTTCAAGCAGAAGGTGGTTTACGTGAACGGGAAGCGGCGCTGAGGGGACCGGTGCTTGCGGATGTGGTCACACCCGCGCGCCTGTTGGGTGGGGCTCGTGCAGGTAGATGGGGTTCGTCGGGCGCTGAACCATCCGTGAGCACTTCGGAAATCCGGGAGCACTTGCGCGCCACCGAACGGCTCCCGGATTTGCGAACTGCTCACGGATTGCCCTTGACCGGAGCCCACGCCGGGTACGGCAGCCCGGCCAGTCGGTTGATGACGAACCCCTGGCCGATCAGCAGAACCACCGCCACCATCAGGATCGCCAACTGCTCCGGCGTCCGCAGCAGCCCCAGGCTCACGATCAACGTCGTCGCCCCCGCGGGCGCGTGCGGGACCCCGAGCCAGATCATGAAAGCCAGGGTCAGGCACAGCGACATCGTGGCCGCCCCCACCCGGTCCCAGGTCACGTCCTCGAGGTCCGGCGGTGTGGTCGTCAGCCCGAACACCACCAGCGACGCGTACCCCGCGATGACACCGATCAGATGGCCGAAGAAGGCGCTGCGGGGCGCGGCCTGCACGTTCGTGGCTGCGAAAAACAATAGGAATGCCGTAGGCCCCAGCGACGGGAAGATGAACGGCTGCTTGGTGAGCATCGCGACGGCGGACAGTATCGCGATGGTGATGGCCGAGTTGATCAGAACATAGGTGCCGAGGACCGCGCGACTGTTGTGACGCCGCTGCAGTGACTGCAACCCGAAGCGGGTGCCCAAGCCGTGAACTGCCGCCGGAAGATCCCCGAAACCCGATGTGCTCATCAGTCCCTCCCGATGGTCTGCCGTACGTGCCACTGCACCATCACAGAGTGCTGCCGTTCAACTCGGCGCGACCCCAGCCCCACCGAACCCGTGGTGCGCCTCTCCCGCCGCAAGTACGGTGAACACATGAAGACCGCCTGTGTGATCGGGGCCGGGGCGGCGGGACTCGCCGCGGGCAAGGCCCTCGCCGACCGTGACATCGACTTCGACTGGTTCGAGAAGGGTTCCTACGTCGGGGGCCTGTGGCAGATCGACAACGACAACGGGGGTGCGGCCGCCTACCACTCGCTGCACCTGAACTCCAGCCGTCCGCGCACGCAGTACCCGAGCTACCCGATGCCCGAGGACTGGGCCGACTACCCGCCGTACTACCAGGTGGCCCAGTACTTCGAGGACTTCGCCGACCACTTCGGCCTGCGCGAGCGGATCACGTTCAACACCGCCGTCGAGAAGGTCGAGCCGGTGGGAGACCACTGGGAGGTCACCACCTCCGACGGTCAGACCCGCGAATACTCCAACGTGCTGGTCGCCAACGGTCACCACTCCAGCCCGAAGATCCCGCACTTCGCCGGCGAGTTTACCGGCGAGTCGTTCCACGCCCATGACTACCGCGATCTGTCGGTCTTCGCCGGCAAGCGCGTGCTGGTCATCGGGGTCGGCAACTCCGGGATGGACATCGCCTGTGACGCGGCGCGCAACGCCGAGGCGGTCTACCTGTCCACCCGCCACGGCGTGCACGTGATCCCGAAGTACGCCCTCGGAAAGCCGGTCGACCAGCTCAGCTCGCCGCTCATGGCCTACGTGCCGTTCCCGGTTGAACGGCTGGCCTACGAAGCCATCGTGCGCGTCGCGACCGGTCGCCCACAGGACCGCGGCCTGCCCAAGCCCGACCACAAGCTGCTCGGCGCGCACCCGACGGTGTCGGCGGAGCTGTACGACCGCGTCGGCCACGGCGACGTCGTGATGAAGCCCGACATCGAGCGCTTCGAGGGCGACAAGGTGGAGTTCGTCGACGGCACCACCGAGGCGGTGGACATCGTCGTCTACGCCACGGGGTACAACGTCTCGCTGCCCTTCCTCGAGGGTGTCTACACCCCTGAGCACAACAAGATGCCGCTGTATCTGCGCGTCGTGCCGCCCGACCTGCCAGGGCTGTACTTCATGGGTTTCATCCAGACCGTCGGCTCGGGCATCCCTTTGACCGAATACCAGGCCGAATGGGTGGGTGACCTGATCACGGGCGCGCTGCCGATGCCGTCGCACGACGAGATGGCCAAGTGGATCGAACACGACCAGAAAGAGATGGCCAAGCGCTATGTGCGCTCCGAGCGCCACACCATGCAGGTCGACTACTGGCGCTACATCAAGACGATGAAAGAGGCCCGGGGGCAAGGACGGTTGTCGAAGGTCCCGCTGCTCAGCAAGATCCCGGGCCTGCGGTGAAGGCGGTACTGGCCGACCTGTCCACTCCGAGGTACCTCTGGACCGCGGCGGCGGGCAAGGTCAAGAGTGACGCCGGTTGGGGTCCCGGTGGCCTGATGCGCCTGGCCGACGTGCGTGAACCGGCTCTGCCCAAGGCCGACGGTTGGGTGCGGATCAAGCCCGAACTCAGCGGGATCTGTGGCAGCGACGTGGGCTTGGCGCACGCGAAGTCGTCCTTCGTCATGTCCGCTTTCTACGCCGAGTCGAAGGCGATCCCCGGACACGAGCTCGTCGGCGTGGTCACCGACGGATCCCTCGAGGGACAGCGGGTCGTGCTGGACCCGATCATCTCGTGCGTGCACCGCGGATTCGAGCCGTGCCGCACGTGCCGGGAGGGCCGGCCCTACGCGTGCGAACGCTTCGACGAGGCCGGGATCACCGGATGCCACGCGCCCGGGCAGGGGTTCTCGGACGCCGTCGGTGGCGGCTGGGGGGAGAGCCTCGTCGCGCACGAATCGCAGTGCATCCCTATCGGAGATGTGCCATCGAAGCGGGCCGTGCTGGCCGAGCCCGCGTCCATCGGGCTGCACGCCGCCTTGCAATGGAAGCGCACCGGCGACCGGGTCGTGGTGATCGGCCCGGGGACGATCGGCCTGCTGGTGACGGCAGCCCTGCGGATGCTGCACCCGGATCTGGACATCGCGATGGTGAGCCCGGGCGAGTTCGGGTCGCAGCGCGCGCTGGAGGCCGGTGCCACGCGCATTCTGCCGACCGGTGCGGGTGCGGTGGAGGAGTTGGCGGCCAGCGACGGTGGCCGGGTAGTGCGGCCGCGCATGACCAAGGTGCCCATCCTCGAACAGGGGGTGGACGCGGTGTTCGACTGCGTCGGCTACCCGGACACGATCGACCTCGCCCTGCACATCCTGCGCCCCGGCGGCATGCTCGTGCTGGTGGGTGCGGCCGGCAAACAGAGCGTCGACTGGAGCCTTGTGTGGAGCCGTGAGTTGACCGTGCAGGGGACCATCAACTCCGGCCCGGAGCCGGCGTTGGGGGGTCGGCGCACGATGGAACAGGTCGCCGAGTGGCTGGCCGATCCCGCCTACCTCGTCGACGGGCTGGTGACCCACACCTACTCCCTCGATGAGTGGCAGCAGGGGCTGACCACGGCTTCGGCGGGGCCCAAGGACCAGGCGGTCAAGGTGACGCTGCGGCCGAATGCGGACCTGCCGCTGCTGTAGTAGGCGGGTCGGTGCGCCGCCCCGCGGGCAGATTGCGTATCCGGCCAGTCAGTGGTCGTCGGCGCAATGTGCCTGAGCGCGTGCGCCTGATGGTAAGTGCTCCGGCGGGCAGATTGCGTATCCGGCCACGTGGTGGTCGTCGGCGCAATTTGCCTGAGCGCGTGCGCCTGATGGTCAGTATTCCCGCGGGCAGATTGCGTATCCGGCCAGTCAGTGGTCGTCGGCGCAATCTGCCTCAGGCCGTGCGCTGCGGAAGGTGGAACTCCGGTTCGGGACGCCACACGTCCGGCAGCTTCAGCCGTGCCAGCGTCGACACCGGTTCCCCGGAGATCGCTGCCGCGGTCATCATGCCGCCGCCCAGCGTGCCGCCGATGCCGTGCAGGAAGCGGGTGTCCGCCCCGACCATCCACAATCCCGTGATCGGAGTCTTCGCCCCGGGGCGCTTGTGCAGCATCTGCGAAGGCGTTGCGGCCAGGCCGTAGGACGTCCCGCCGGTGGAACGAACGAACCGTTCGTGGGTGATCGGGGTCGCCGACTCGTGGAAGACCACCGCGTCCGAGATCCCCGGGATCGCACGTTCGGCGGCGCGCATCAGCGATTCGTGCATCTCGGCCTTGCGTCGCAGGTACTCCGGGTTGCGCCGGTAGGACTCCCCACCCACGGGCCCCGGTCCGTGTAAGCCCCAGAATCCGTGATCGGCCGGCGCCACCGTCATCACCTGGATGTTGGTCTGGCCGGGTCGGGCGAGTCGCGGGTTGGTCGGGTCCTTGAGGCTCGCCGAGGTGAGGTACGCGAACGACGTGCCGGTCATGCGGCCGGCGGCGGCATCGGAATACGCCGCATCGACATCGTCATCGGGGTAGACCCACCAGTTGGTGTTGGGTTTGCCCTCGGCCACCAGATCGCGGTCGAGGATGAGGTAGTCGATGTACAGCGGTGCGGACATGCCCATCCGGGCGGCCTTACGGCGCAGATCCGCCGGTAGTGACTCGGGGGGAAGCAGCTCCAGGAACGTGCGCTTCAGGTCCGCGTCCGACACCACGACCGGCGCGGAGATCTCATCCCCGAGCCCCCTTCGACGGTCGGCGGCGGGACGTCGCACGCGCACTCCGCGGACCTCGCCATCGGTCACCAGGATCTCCTCGACCTGGGTGCGCAGCAGGACCTCGCCGCCGTTGTCCCGCACGACCCGAGCCAGGGCGTCGGCGATGGGCTGACCGCCGCCCTGCGGGTACCAGGCGCCGTTGGCGTAGTGCAGGAACACCCCCGCGTGCACGAAGAACGAGGCGCGCGACGGGGGCAGGCCGTAGGTGCCGTTGATCCCCGCCAGCACGGCTCGCAGACGGGGCGAGGCGCCGATGCGATCCAGCACGTCGCCAAGAGTGGCGTTCATCAGCCGCAGCATCCGGTAGGCGGGCATCGCCAGGCCAGGCAGTTGCGCGAGACCCGGTCGACGCATGCCGGCGCGCATCATCGAACGCACGTCTTTGAGTAAGCCGACGTACTGCTCGATGGCGGCGCGTTCGGCGGGGAAGGCGGCGATCAGCGCGGCTTCGTAGTTGTTCAAGCCCGCGGGGACGCCGAACTCCTGGCCGTCGCCGAACAGCAGGGTGTCGTAGGCGCTGGCATCCATGGGCAGGTAGTCGGGCCGCACGCCGAGTGGGGCGAGCACCGACGGGATGGAGCCGCGCGGGCCGCAGTCGCCGAGATAGTGCAGGCCGACGTCGAACTCGTACTCCTCGCCGGTCGCGGGGTCGCGGTGGGTGAAGCAACTCATGTTGCCGCCGGGAACCGTGTGCCGGTCCACGAGGACGACCTTGCGGCCGACCGCGCTCAGGTAGGCGGCACAGGCGAGGCCCCCCGGCCCAGCGCCGATGACGATCACGTCAGTGTCCATACCTCGAGCCAATCACGCCGCCACGTTGAGTGCCGCTCGGTTACCGATTCCGGTGCCGCAAACCCGTAACCGCGCGACAGTCAACGGCGTTCAGGGGCGTAGCGCTCAGAGTGCTTGGTGCTCCTCCGCCCAGGCTTTGAGCACCTTCTTGCGTGCCCGCGCGGAGAGCCGGTCGATGTAGAGCATGCCCTCGAGGTGGTCGTACTCGTGCTGCAGGCAACGGGCCAGCAGCCCGTCCCCGGATGCCGCGATAGGCGCGCCGGTGTGGTCGAAGCCGGTGACCGTGGCGGTGTCAGGTCGGGCGAGCGGATGGAACTGATGGCGCACCGACAGGCACCCCTCCTCGTCGGAGTCGAGGTGGCGCTCGGCCGGTGGTACGAGCGTGGGGTTGATCATGACGCCGCGGTGGAAGACCTGGTCGGCGTCCGGGCAGTCGTAGACGAACACCCGCAGGCCCACGCCGATCTGGTTGGCGGCAAGGCCCACACCGTCCGCGGCGTACATGCTGGCGAACATGTCGGCGAGCAGTTGGTGCAGCTTCTCGTCGAACTCGGTGACCTCCGCGCAGCGGGTGGACAGCACGGGATCGCCCACTTGCACGATGGGGTGGACGGTGCCCTCGACGCCGAGGAAACCGGGTTCGCGTTCTGTCATGACGGAGTCCAGATTATCGGCAGGGACCGGGGGTGGGTGCCCTGGGCAGCTGCCTGCTGCGTTGGGGTGGGGTTCGTGCAGGTAGGTGGGCTCGTCGGGCGCTGAACCCCACCGGACGACCTGAACCCCATCGGTCTACCTGAGCCCCATCGGTCGTCGGGTCGCGTGGCCTCCCGCCTGCCGCGTTCTGTGGGGTTCGTGCAGGTAGGTGGGGTTCGTGCAGGTAGGTGGGGTTCGTCGGGCGCTGAGCCCCATCGGTCTACCTGAACCCCATCGGTCTACCTGAGCCCCACCGGACGCACGCCCGTTTCAGCCCACCGGTACCCACAGCAGTCGCAGGTCCGTGACCCGGACCCCGGTGCGTTTCAGCGCCACGGCGACCGGGACCACACCGGCGGCCTTGGCCTCCCACTCCGCGTTCAACGCATCGAGCTCCGCGGTGAGTTCTGCCTCGAGGTCGTTGATCTGCATCTGCACCTCGTCGACCTTGGCCGCGGCAGCATCCGCGCGACCCTTCGCGCTTGAGGCTCGGCGGGCGGCGGCGCTGATCGACGACACAGACCTACGTCCTCCGAGGAACCCCCCGAGCACGGAGGTGGCCGAATCGAGCATGCTGCTGCCCATCGCCGAACTGGCCTGCTGCGCCTTGGTCTGGGCGCTGCCGAGGCGGGTGTGCAAGGTCCGCAACTTGCTCTCGTACTTCGTGCGCAACGGCGCCGCCTTCTTGTCCGCCTCCGCAGCCGCGGTCTGCCGGCAACGCGCTGCGAAGTCTTCCGGTGTCTCGCCGGGCCGCGCGAACAGCTTGAGGTCCGGGTTGCTCAACACCTCCCGCTGCTCGTGGGCGACCACGTGGTCGGTGAGGTCCTTGGACAACGTCGACCAGTAGGTCTTGTTCGCGATCTTGGCGGTGGGCAGCACGTAGCGGGCGTTGGCAGGCGCTTGGGTCAGCAGGTCACGGTCGTCGTAGTCCACGTCGATCGGCGAGAGCGTGAGGGTCTGCTCCGGAGCGGGGAACAGCACCGCCTCGTAGTCGTCGGAGATGGGATCGGCTTTGGGCATCTCGTACTTCACCACCACCCGGGCGATGACGGCTGCCTCAAGCCGGGGTCCGGTCGAAGCGGCAGGCACCGCGCCCACCTGGCCGGCCCACGGGGCCGCGGGGTCCATGTACGCCACCGGGATCCCCTCGGCCACCGTCGGCATCACCGGGGTCTCGTCGTCAGCGGGGGCGGGCTCGGGAACCTGGTCCGGGACCGCCGCGGGTGCTGGCGTGGCGGCCCCGTCGGGCACCGGCGCCTCGGGCTGGGTGGCGATCGGCGGCGGCTCGGCGGGTGCCGATGCCATGACCTGCACGATCTGGTCGCGGGTCATCGGCCCGCGCAGGTAACTGCGCACCCACCGCGTTCCGAACTGCTCGACGTCGTTCCTTCCGGCCTTGCGGATGAGGAACTGCCGCTTGCCCAGGGCTGAGATGGCATCGGAGATGTCGGCGCCGGGTGGCATCCCGGCCAGTAGGCGGGCCTTGTCGTTCTCCGTGGTCAACCGCCCGATCATCCACGTGCCGGCGTTGCTGATCGCCTTGTAGTCGATGTCGACCGGGTTCTGGGTGCTGAGCACGACGCCGAGGCCGAACGCCCGTGCCTGCTTCATCAGCAGCATGATCGGCTTCTTCGTCGGGGGCGCTGCGGTGGGCGGCAGGTAACCCGCGACCTCGTCCATGTACAGCAGCGCGCGCAGGTCTGTGGTCCCGCTCTGCCGGCGCATCCAGGTGACGAGTTTGCTCAGAACCAGCGACGTGGCGCTCTGCCGGTCCTCGTCGGACAGGTGCGCCGTGGTGACGATCGCGCAGCGGGGGCGGCCATCTGCGGCCCACAGCATCGACTGGATGTCGATCGGCTGGCCGGTGATCCAGTTGGCGAAGGTCGGCGCCGCGAGCACGGCGTTGAGCTTCATCGCGAAGGCCTGCCGGTCCTTGGGTGGGAACAACTCATCGAGGTCGAAGACCCCGAGTTTGCGCATCGGGGGCTGGTTCACGCGAGCGAGCAGCGTGGGCAGGTCGATGTTCTCCCCGGCGGCCCAGGCGGTGGCGATGATGTTGCTCAGCAGGATGTGCTCGCGACTGCTCAACGGGTCCGCCGAGATTCCGACGACCGACAGCAGGCTCGTGACGTACCCGTCGATCTCGTCGGTGACGACCTCCTGGTCGTCGGTCTGCGGCGCCTGTAGCGAGCCGAGCACGTTGAGTGGGACGCCGGCGCTGCTACCGGGGGTGTAGATCGCGACCTCGAACTTGGCCTTGAACTCGGCCATTTGCGGTTCGGCGATCCCCCACGGCGCCAGGCCGTCCTTCCACATCGCCGCCTGTTGCGCGGCGAACTCCGGCACGCCGAGTTCCTTCGCCTGCGCCGGATCGACCCAGGGTTCGAACTCGGGACCGCTCAATCCGGGGAACACCAGCGCGAGGTTCGTGAGGTCGCCCTTGGGGTCGATGAGCAGGCATGGGACGCCGGCGTTGAGGCACTCCTCGATGAGGCCGATGCCGAGGCCGGTCTTACCGGAGCCGGTCATCCCCACGATGAAACCGTGGGTCACCAGGTCGTCGGTCGCCACACTGACATCGGCGTTGGATTCGGTTCGTCCCAGCAGAAGGTCGGCCACCCGACGAATCTACGACGCACGGCAGGAAGGTGACCCGCCGAACGGACGATCGCACCGCGTTGGGCGGACACGGCGATCTCCCCACGCCTAGGGTCGGAATCGAACCAAGCGGAAGGAACTGTGATGGGGAAGGGACTGACCGGGGGTCAGGTCATCGCGAAGATGCTCGCCGCCGAGGGCGTCGAGGACATGTTCGGGATCATCGACGGCACGTATTTCGGCCTCTACCGGGCGCTGGCCGACAACGGGATCGAACTGCACTCCCCGCGTCACGAGGCCGCCGCGATGCACATGGCCGGGGCGTATGCGCGGTTGACCGGCCGGCTCGGGGTCGCGATGGCATCCAACGGCCCGGGTGTGGCCAACGTGCTGCCGGGGGTGGCCGTCGAACAGGGCGAAGGCAACCGGATCCTGCTGATCACGTCCTCGCGACGCGTCCCGATCGCGTACCCCGACCGTGGCGGCACGTACCAGTACTTCGACCAGGTCGGGGTCACCGCGCCGATGACCAAGTTCTCGGTGCACGTGCCCTCGGCCGACCGCATCCCCGAACTCATGCGGCGGGCGCTGCGGGTGAGTTTCACCGGCCGTCCCGGTGTGGTCCACATCGACATCCCCGAGAACATCATCAACCAGCCGACCGGGCTTGAGGATTCCGCGATCCGTGCGCCGGAGAGTTACCGCCGCACGACACCGATCCAGGCCGATCCGGTGCTGGTGGCCAGGGCGGCCAAGATGCTCGTGGACTGCGAACAGCCGGTCATCCACGCCGGTTCCGGGGTCTACCACGCCGGCGCGGAGGAGGAGTTGGCGCGCCTTGCCGAACTGCTCGGCGCACCTGTCACGACATCCTGGGCCGCACGCGGCGCACTGCCCGAGGACCGGCTGGAGTCCATCCCGATGACGGCGCTGGCGTTGTGCGACGAGGCCCGCAACGAGGCCGATGTGGCCTTGATTGTCGGCTCCCGAGTGGGTGAGACCGACTGGTGGGGCAAGGCCCCGAACTGGGCGCCGCCCGGACAGCAGCACACGATCCAGATCGACAACGACGAGGACCGGCTCGGGGTGAACAAGCCCGTCGAGGTCGCGATCCTGGCCGACGCCAAGGAGGCGCTGCGAGCGCTTGCTGACGCTGTGGCGGAACTGGGAGCCCCGAAGAACATGCAGGCGCGCACCGAGAAACTGAAGGGTTGGCGCGAGCAGTGGGCCAAGGAGCGCGAGAAGCTCGACAAGCCGCTGTCCTCGCACAGTTCTCCGGTGCACCCGGCGCTCGTGCCGTCGGTCGCGCAGGCTGTGATGCCCGAGGACACCGTGTGGATCTTCGACGGTGGCAACACCGCGGTGTGGTCGAACTTCTACCACGACGCGAACATCGCCCGCTCCACGCTCTCGACGTTCAAGTTCGGCATGCTCGGTGCGGGAATGGGTCAGGCGCTCGGGGCTGCGGTCGCGGCTCCCGACCGTCGGGTTTGCGTGCTCATCGGCGACGGCGCGTTCGGCATGCACTCCAGCGAGATCGAGAGCGCGGTTCGCCTCAACCTGCCCATCGTTTTCGTCGTGCTGGTCGACGGGCAGTGGGGCATGGTCAAGATGAGCCAGCAGATCGCCGCACACCCGGTGGCCACGGTCGCACGCAAGATGCTGACCAACAAGTCGCTGCCCGACGACCAAGTCGTGTACGCGGACTTCGCGCCGTGCCGCTACGACCTCATGGCCGAGGCGTTCGGTGCCCACGGCGAGCACGTCACCGACAGTGCCGATCTACGAGGTGCGCTGGAGAAGGCACGCGACTGCGGCGGACCGGCCGTCGTCCAGGTCGACGTGAACAACGTCGAACACCTGTGGGCGCCCGCCCTGCAGTCCTTCAAGAAGATGCACCAAGAGCCCAAGGGCTGATCGGGCGTGGACACGGTCCTGGTCACCGGGGGTACCGGATACCTGGGGTCGAAGGTCGTCGAGCGTCTCGCGGACGAAGGGGTCGGCGTGGTCGCGCTCGACGTCCGCGATCCGCGCGAGCCCGTCCCCGGGGTCACCTATGTCACCGGTGACCTGCGCGA
>ERZ795053.1140-NODE-1140-length-33960-cov-10.444743_pt1 | contig 33960 bp, 30 predicted proteins | sample MGYA00375137_ERZ795053 | MGnify/ENA primary metagenome ERZ795053 (study PRJEB30182, sample SAMN05720284) | activated sludge metagenome | isolation source: Anaerobic digester | place: Hong Kong | collected 2014-12-17 ...
CCAGTGGAACAATGCGATCCTTCTTGTATTTACTTTGTCGGATATGAATGGTTTTTCGCTCGAAGTCCACATCAGAGATTTTCAGGTTAATCACCTCCTGTCCGCGCAGACCGGCAGAGTAGATCAAAGTCAGGACAATCCTTTGCTTGAGAAGCGTTGGTGCAGCAAAAAGCTCTTTGAGCTCCTGGTGGTTCAGGATGATGGGCAGTTTGGTGTCTTTTTTCAGGGAAGGCAGTGCGATGGCATTCTTGTTCATTCCCAGCAGCCGGTAATAATATCGCAGACCATAGACCATGTGTTTGAAACTGGATCGGGATGGCGACAGGGGATCACGGGCAAGTGCGGCCAGGTACTCGTTGATTTCTTCGGGGTCAATAAGCTCCGGAAGTTTCCCGAAATGGACGACAAACAGGGCGATACGCCGGATGTAATTATTCAGAGTACTTTTACTTTGTCCACGCAGGGTCACCTGTTGCTCTAGTTTGCGGACCACATGTTCAAATTCAGGGACAAGCACAATAGCCTGCTCCACAAAAGTAAAACCCGATTTCTTTCTCATAATCAGAAATTTTAAGGTGAAACGATTTCAAATTATGAAAAGAATCGGGTACTTTTGAAAGGCTATCCCGCCAAAGCGGGATTTAGTTCAACACACAATATAGCCAATAAGGGTATCTTTGGAATGCGAAGGTTTGTAACCCGCTTCAACTTTTCGTGTAACTTGATAGGAAATCGCCCGCAATCCCTTACTGGCCATAGCCTCATCCGTTAGTGGCAAGGGAAGTAGACCGGAATTACTAATGATTAACCATAATTTGAAACTGAAAATTATGAAGAATTTAACTTTAATCTTGATTACTTTAATATTAATAGTTGGGTGCCAAAATTCACCTGAGATTGTTAAGGAATCCTGGATTGAGAAACCTGTTTCATCTTGGCCAGATTTTGCATTAACTAATGAAATAAGTTTTACCGAAAAAACCTATTATGATGTTGCGAACTCATTCTTAGTAAATACGGGATTTGATACAATCGGAGTTTCATGTAAACATATATTTATGGTATTTGAGAATCAACTTGGACTGAATAGTATTGATTTGGGTAGTAATTTTAATTATTGGAAAATGTACCCAAAAAACCATAAAGAAAAAGCAGTGACTTTAAAACGATTTATAAATAAAAACCCAAACGAACAGATTGGTCAGTTTAATACCTTAAAAGTCCGTGATTGGATTATTTTTGAAATAGAGGGACAGAATAACCAATTGTATCCATTAAAGATTAGATATACACCAGTAGAGACCAATGAGATTGTTTATGCAGTAGGATGGGGAATGATGCAGAAAGATAATAACAAACCTGCACTAATAAAATTGCAATGTTTCAAAAATTTGGGTGATTACTTTTATATAAAACCATTAGAAACAGATACTCATCCGGCAGGTAAAAGTGGTTCTCCTGTTATAGACAAAAATGGTTATTTAGTAGGTATTGTTTCTGGACAAGAAGGGAATTTGGGAGTGATTGGCGGAGTTAAATATTTAACGACATTGTTTGACAAATATGATATTGAATATAATAACTCCAGCCACTAACAATGTATCATAATAGCTGGGATAGTAGTAAATTCAAGGGTTGTAGCCCGATTCAACATTCTAGTAACTTGACAGGAAAGTGCCACGCAGTCGGTTACTATTCTTAAACTAACCGTTAGCAAACATTATAAAAACAGTGCAACAATGAAACAAATTCTTTTATTTTTTGTCAGCTACTTAATAATTCAGACGAGTTTAGGACAGAATTTGCCTTTGTTGAAAATTAGTAGTGATAGCAATTATATTGTTACACATGACAATGAACCATTTTTTTGGTTAGGAGGAACTGCATGGGAACTTATACATCGTTTGGATAAAGAAGAAATTGACAAATACTTGACGGATAGAGCAAGTAAGGGATTTACAGTAATACAAACAGTTATACTTGCAGAACTGGACGGTTTAAATACCCCAAATGCTTATAGAGAAAAACCACTAATAAATAATGACCCGACAAAACTAAATGAGCGATATTTTACACTCGTTGACTATGTGTTAGAAAAAGCAAATGAACTTGGACTTTACATAGCCTTGTTGCCATCTTGGGGTGATAAGTTTAACAAAAAATGGGGCACAGGACCAGAAATCTTTAATACTGAAAATGCAAGAATTTACGGCGAAATTTTAGCAAAAAGGTATATCAAATACAATAACTTAATATGGATTCTAGGAGGAGATAGACCTCTTGAGAGTGAAAATCATTTTGAAATAATTCGTGCGATGGCATTGGGTATTAGAGAGGTTGATAAAAATCATTTAATAAGTTTTCATCCTGTTGGTGGAAAAAAGGCAACGGATTTTCTTAATGACAGCTGGCTTGATATTGATATGTACCAAAGTGGACATAGCAGAAATGCTAAAGAGTATTCTTATGTGCTAGATAGTAAAAAGTCGTCAACTAAGCGACCAATAATTAATGGTGAAGCAAGATATGAAAACATACCTGATAGATTTTGGGAAGAAAAATCATATGGCTGGCTTGACGATGCTGACGTTAGAGTTTCTGCCTATTGGAGCATAATTGCTGGAGCAGCAGGATACACATATGGCTGTAATGATATTTGGCAAATGTATGATGTAATCAAAGTTCCTATTATTAATGCACGGACTGATTGGCAAGCTGCACTTCAGCTACCAGGTTCTTCTCAAATGGGCTATATGAGAAGAATTTTTGAGAAACTATCATGGCAAAAGATGATACTTAATCAAAATTTGATTTTAAACAATAATCCAGAGAACGAATCATATATATTAAGCGCAATTCGTTCAGATAAAAAAGTTGTTATCGCCTATACACCGATAGGGAATCCAATAAAGATTGATTTAACAAAAATAGATACAAGGCGAATACATGCCTATTGGTTTAATCCTCGAAGTGGAATGACAAAACATATAGGAGATTTTGAAACTAACACACCACAAGAGTTTAAACCTTGGTCGACAGGTTGGGGAAGTGATTTCCTCTTAATATTGACAGCGGAAAATTACAAGATAGATTTTAACGATTTGAATAAATAGCGTTTGGTAACACGCGGAATAAAAAATTGCCGGGACAATAGGTTATTCAAGGGTTGTAGCCCGCAGTCTTTGATTATAAAGGATCAAGCGCTGAGAGTAGTGTATTCCAATATATTTTTGGGACCTGGCTTCCAAATTCAAACTATATATTGGATAATAGGCCCCATTTTGAAGTGTTAGGTGCCAAATATAAAAACGCCGATCCTGAATCAGAGGAGGAAATATGGATACCAATTCGATTAAAATAATTGGCAACCATTAACAGCAGGTATAAAACCATTCCCAGCACAAGGTTTGCCAAAGTTAGATCACTTGGTTACATCGTGCTACCTGGAAAATTAAGCGCCTGGAAGACGCAACGTTTCTTACCTGCGGGCGTTAGCGGGCATTGAAAAGAGCAAAACTATCAAGAATGACAGAAGAAATCTGAAATGAAAAAAGCAATAATTGTCGGTGCAACTTCAGGGATTGGAAAAGGACTCGCTAAAATTTTGGCTGATAATAATTATACAGTTGGAATTACTGGCAGACGTACCGAATTGCTTGAAGAATTGAAGTCAAAAAATAGCATGACTACCAAATATTATAAAATGATTAAACATGAAAATGAAAGGTATTATTATAATGTTCATTTGCTTTATCCCAATGATATCATGTAAAGTGAATGTAAAAGAAAAAATGAAGACAGGGAAGTTTGAACCTAATTGGGAATCTTTAAAACAGTATCAAATACCAGAATGGTTTCGTGATGCCAAATTTGGTATCTGGGCACACTGGGGACCCCAGTGTCAACCCGAAGCAGGCGATTGGTATGCAAGAAACATGTATTATCAGGGGCATTGGCAGTATAAATACCATTTGGAGCATTATGGTCATTCATCCGAGTTTGGTTTTAAAGATGTTATAAATGAATGGAAAGCAGAGAAGTGGAATCCTGAAAAATTAGTTGCTTTATATAAACGAGCTGGCGCAAAATACTTCTTTGCAATGGGGAACCATCATGATAATTTTGACTTGTGGAACAGTAGATATCAGGAATGGAATTCTGTCACTATTGGTCCCCAAAAAGATATATTGGCAGGTTGGGCTAAAGCAGCAAAGAATAATGACCTTCCCTTTGGAGTGAGCATTCATTCAGCTCACGCCTGGAGGTGGTATGAGTCATCTCAGTTGGCTGATAGCGAAGGAGAATATGCAGGCATTCCTTATGATGGGAAACTAACGAAAGAGGATGGTATAGGTAAATGGTGGGAAGGTCTAGATCCTCAAAATTTATATGCTCAGAACCACCTGATAAGTGCTGAGAGCACTGATATAGGAAGCATTCATAAACAATGGAATTGGGAAATTGGTGCTACTCCTCCCTCAGAGGAATATTGCTTAGATTTTTATAATCGTACCGTAGACATGATTAATCAGTTTCAACCTGACTTGATTTATTTTGATGACACCGGATTACCTTTATGGCCTGTAAGTAATGTAGGACTTGAAATAGCTGCACATTATTATAACTCAAATATTAAACTAAATGGCGGTAAACTGGAGGCTGTTCTTTTTGGTAAAATACTTACTGATGAACAAAAAGAATGCATGGTTTGGGATGTAGAGCGTGGAGCACCTGATAGTATTCAGGAGAAACCATGGCAATCTTGCACATGTATTGGAAGTTGGCACTACGACCGTGGGATATATAACCGAGATGGATACAAGTCAGCAAAAACTGTAATACAGTTATTGGTCGATATTGTAAGTAAAAATGGTAATCTATTACTGAATATTCCTGTTCGTGGCGACGGTTCTATTGATGAAAAGGAATTAAAAGTTTTGGAAGATATTACAAAATGGATGAATATTAACAGCGAATGTATTTTCGAAACCCGTCCCTGGCAAATTTATGGTGAGGGGCCAACAGCAGAAAATGCTAATCCCATTAATGCACAGGGATTTAATGAAGGTAAAGGAGGGCCCTACACGGCAGAAGATATCAGGTTTACCAAAAAAGGTGATGTTCTTTATGTTATGGTCATGGAACTACCTGTTAAGTGCCAGGAGGTAATAATTAAATCATTGTCGACTAATAGCCAATATTATAGCGAAAAATTTGATGAAGTCGAGATGCTCGGAGGGACTATTATTTCATATAAATTTGATAAGGAAGGATTAAGTATTGCACTTCCTGATAGAATGGATTTAATTGCTCCTATTGCATTTAAAATCCAATAAAATCAATATTTCTTAAGTTTGTTGTTAATGAGAAAAATCCACTGTGACCTTGATGCAACAAAAGATTGATAAAAGTAAAAATATGATAGAGAATAAAACCGCAAGTGCCTAACACACAATATATAACAGTTGTGTTGTGAAACTTGTTTGTCAACAGCAGTTATGAAATCCATTACCCGTACTGTTTGGATTCTTTCAGCGATAAGTCTGCTTACGGATACAGCAAGCGAAATGCTATACCCGATACTACCAATTTACCTTAAAACAATTGGTTTTTCAGTAGTTTTAATCGGAATGCTTGAAGGTATAGCCGAGGCTACTGCGGGTCTTAGCAAAGGGTATTTCGGAAAGCTATCCGACAATTCAGGTAAAAGGATTCCCTTTGTTCAAATCGGGTATGCTTTTAGTGCGGTTTCAAAACCTATGATGGCACTTTTTATTTATCCGCTTTGGGTTTTTTTTGCACGCACCATTGACCGTTTTGGGAAGGGTATCAGAACAGGTGCACGAGATGCCATATTATCTGATGAGGCAACTCCTGCCACAAAAGGAAAAGTATTCGGGTTTCACCGCTCTATGGACACATTGGGGGCTGTTCTTGGCCCTTCTTTGGCATTGCTTTATCTTTGGTTCAGGCCTGAAGATTACAAAACACTTTTCTTTATCGCATTTATACCCGGTGTTCTAGCCGTGACAACTTCATTCTTCCTGAAAGAGAAAACCCGTCAAATCGAAAAACCAAAAGTAAAAACCGGGTTCTTCTCCTTTTTAGGCTATTGGAAAGAAAGTCCGCTTGAATACAAAAAACTAGTTTTTGGCTTATTGGTTTTCACCATATTCAATAGTTCCGATGTTTTTCTTTTACTGAAAGCGAAAGAAGCCGGATTGAACGATACTTCTGTAATTGGAGTTTACATTTTCTATAACCTTGTTTATGCTTTATTTGCCTTTCCAATTGGGATAATTGCCGATAAAATCGGGCTTAAAACCATATTCATTTCTGGATTGGTGATATTCTCGATTGTTTATTTCGGGATGGCTTTGAATACCAATATTTATCTGTTTTATGGATTGTTTTTCCTTTACGGCATATTTGCAGCAGCCACCGAGGGTATTTCAAAAGCATGGATTTCTAACATTTCCCATAAAAAGGATACAGCAACAGCCATTGGAACATTTACCGGCTTACAAAGTATTTGTACCATGTTGGCGAGTTCACTTACCGGGCTAATTTGGTTTCATTTTGGAGCAAAGGTGGCTTTTCTTATAACTGCAGTTATTTCAGCACTTGTTGCACTTTACTTACTGATTACCATACGAGGGTTTAAACCACAAAGTTAATTTTGAAGCACAATCATTCATTTCTTTGATTAACCGGTTATTATAATATTGATAATTTGCAGAATTACCAAAAGAAAGACAAAACCAAACAGAATACGTTCAAGCCACCCCAACCATCCCATTGAGGCTTTCAGGAACTCTAATTACTACATGAAAACAGGGAACCTGAGGCAAGTGTTAAATAAAAAAAAGCCTATTTTTGAGGTGTTTCAGGCTGATGTGGGTTATTCTCAGTTTTATTCTCCGGTTGTTCTTCGATTTTTCAATTGGTAAATATCAGTACTTCAGGAAGTATAAAAGAGATCGCTTTTTCAGAGGATGCTCCGATCACAAAAGGAGATGTATATCTGCTCCATGCGACTTCTATGGGCTTGAAGAACAGTTATTAACATTGTCTAAATATGTATTTGAAATACAGATCATTAATGAACACTTCAAAAATGAATATGAATTACAAAACACTCTTACTGACGCTTGGTGTTGTAATCCTGGCAGGGTCGGGATTACTGGCGCAACCCGTTATGCCGGGCCGCCCGATAGATGATCCCACAAAACGTGATACGCTGCGAACCATCGCACCCTACTTCATGCAGGCTGAAAAGTCTGGGAAGACACCGGATCCGGATGGATTCATACAACGCTGGCTGCTGCTGGAACCCATCCTCAAACCCAACCGCAGCAATACGGTATTTACAGACAGTTACCTCAGGCATGCGTTCGATACCCTCTATTTCCAGAACCAGTTTACCACGCTTCCCAAAGACGGGGAAATAGTGAAAGTGGGGGAGCAGGAATTGACCTGGCATGCATTGGATAGCAGGAATTTCAATGTGAAATTGTTCCGTTTCGCTTATGGCTTGAATAAACCCGTGTACGGAGTGCTGTTTTGGGCCGTGACCGTAGTTAATTGTCAGGAGGAAATGAAAAACGTAAGAATGGCTGTGGGCTCCAATTCCGCATCCAAGTGGTGGCTCAATGGTAAGGAGGCGGTTTTGCTTTCCGGAGACCGGCGGATGGTCATGGATGATGTGGTATCCTCCCGCCTGACCCTGCACAAAGGAAAGAATATCATCAGGGGAGCAGTGATCAATGGCCCCGGGATGAGCGATTTCTGTGTCCGTTTCCTCGATGAAAATGGAGAACCGGTGAAAAACCTCACGATTACCTGTAAATAAAGTCACTCAGTCATACCGTTAAAGTCTTAAATGTATTTGAATGGAAACTTCTGGTTATTTATTAAGAATGATAAAGGCCTTTACATCAGCCCTGTTTATGGTTTGTTTTACCTTTAACCTGACCGCGCAGGTTGGAAAACCATTTATTCATGATCCTTCCACGATCATGGAATGTGATGGCAAGTATTATACCTTCGGAACAAGGGGGGGCGGATTAATTTCCGAAGACGGTTGGATCTGGAACAGCGGTGCGGAAAGACCCGGCGGTGGAGCCGCCCCGGATGCCATCAAAATCGGCGATCGTTATCTTGTGGTTTATGGGGCCACCGGAGGAGGCCTGGGGGGCGGACACAATGGTAAGATTCTGACCATGTGGAACAAAACCCTCGACCCGGGTTCTCCCGATTTTAAATTTTCTGAAGCCATTGTGGTAGCACAATCCGACGGAATTGAAGACAATGACGCCATCGATCCCGGGCTTCTCCTCGATCCAACCGATGGCCGTTTATGGTGTTCCTACGGAACCTATTTCGGTTTCATACGCCTGATAGAACTCGATCCCAAAACAGGCTTGCGTGTGGAAGGAAATCAGGCTATAGATATTGCCATTGACTGTGAGGCCACAGATTTGGAATATCGCGACGGTTGGTATTATCTTCTGGGTACCCACGGAACCTGCTGCGACGGTGCCAACTCAACCTATAATATTGTTGTTGGCCGCTCCAGGAAAGTCACCGGGCCTTACCTCGACAACATGGGAAGAGACATGTTGAAAGGGGGAGGTAAGATGGTCGTTGCAGCTGGCGGAAGAGTGGTCGGCCCGGGCCACTTCGGACGTGTAATCCTTGAAAATGGGGTTGAAAAGATGTCCTGTCATTATGAGGCAGATCTGGATCAGGGCGGCCGCAGTGTTCTGGGCATCCGCCCGTTGCTCTGGAAAAACGGATGGCCGGTGGCGGGAGATCTTTTCCGGGAGGGTACCTATGAAATTGAATCAGAGAGAAGGGGTTATGCCCTGGAGTTGGTGGTCGACTTTGTAAGAATGCCCGGCAGAATGCGCGGATTCCCACCCAACAATGACGAACCGGTAAAGCCCATTCCCTCCCAGGAACTGGCCGACGTCATCCACACCTGGCCATCCGGTGACATCGGCGTGAGAATTGGGGATTACATGTTCCGTCCCCATCAGAAATGGACCATTACCGCCGTCCCGGAGGCAGGAGGTTACCTGGGTGGTCCATGGTACAAAATTGTGATCGCAGGAACCGACCGGGCCCTGGCTGCTACAGCCGATGCCGAAGTGGTGACAGTCCCGGCATTTACCGGCGCACCGGAACAATTATGGCGCATCGATCAGCTGACCGACGGAACATTCAGAATAATGCCTAAAACCGTTCCGGGTTCAAACGAAAAACTGGTGCTGGTATCGGTAGGCGACTCCACCCCGTCACTTGCGAAATTTGATATGAACAGTGACAATTCCAAATGGAATTTCAGGGCGCACTGAATAATCCTTTTAAGGGAATTGATGTCTAACCAAAAAACACCGTGTGAGAATCCATATTGATGTTGAATAAAACTAACACTAATCAAGCTTAATCTTATGAGACCGATCATTAACTTCATTCTCTTTTTTGTAATTGCATCCGGTTTTTGTTTTACAGGGTGCAACCCCAAATCTGACCTGGGACAAACTCCCGTCGTGAAGACCACCTCTGGTTCGATATCCGGAAGTATTGACGATGGAATCTGTACCTTCAAGGGGATTCCCTATGCCAAGGCAGAGAGATTTATGCCTCCGCAGGAGCCTGATGCATGGGAAGGAATTCTTGAATGCAATGAATTCGGGCCGGTAGCCCGTCAGATAGTCCCCTGGTATCCCGATTCCGTCCAGGATGAAAAAAAACTGTTCAGTGTGAATGTCTGGACACAGGGAATTTCGGACGGCAAAAAGCGGCCGGTTATGCTCTGGTTGCATGGTGGCGGATTCCATGTGGGCGCCAGCAACGATCCTATGACCTATGGAAAAGCGATGGCTAAAAAAGGGGATGTGGTTTTTATTTCTGTCAATCACCGGCTGAATATTCTCGGATTTCTTGATTTATCGGCATGTGACCCTCAATATGCCTATTCGGCTAATGTGGGCATGCTCGACATCGTAAAAGCCATGGAGTGGATCCAAAAAAATATCGAAGCATTCGGAGGAAATCCCGATGATGTCACCATCCTGGGCGAATCGGGAGGTGGCGGCAAGGTAGGCACCTTAATGTGTATGCCTGCAGCCAGGGGATTGTTCCACAAGGCGATCATTCAGAGCGGAACGCTGCTGAATGTGATGACCAAAGAAAAATCACAGGCCCTGGGGTTGGCCGTGCTGGATACCCTGGGACTTACACCCGGCGAGGTTGCAAAACTCGATACCCTCCCTTACCATGTTCTTGTCAAAGCCGGAAATGATGCCATAGCAAAAATTTCTGGTCCCAGAAAACCCGGATCTCCCACCATGTTTGGGTTCTCTCCTTCTGCCGATGGGGTCGTTTTGCTTCAGCAACCTTTCAGCCCCGGGTTTGCCGATATCTCAAAAGAGATCCCCCTGATGATAGGTTCGACACTCAATGAACTGATGAAAACCTATTATGGTGTAAAGGATATGACATTAGAACAGGCCAAGGATAGCCTGGCAAAAGAATATGGAGACAAAACCGATCAATACATTGAGCTGTTCGCAAAGGCATATCCTGATTATACCCCGCAGGATCTTCTGTCAATAGATAAGAATTTCAGGCCTTATACTATTCGAACCGCCGATGCAAGGGCCATGGAGTCCACTGCTCCTTTGTATGTTTATTTTTTGGCATGGAAGAGTCAGGTAGATAATGCCTCAAAAGGTTCTTTTCATGGTTTGGACATCCCATTGGCATTCAACAATGTGGATCTGAGACCCGACTGGACAGGCAATACCGAAGAAGCCTGGCAGTTGGCTGATAAAATGAGCGATGCCTGGCTGAACTTCGTCAAAACCGGCAATCCTAACGTAAAGGGAAAATTGCCTGATTGGGAAACCTATACAAAGGAGAATGGTGCAACGATGTATTTTGACAATGAATGCAGAATTGTGAATAACCACGACAGGGAACTCATGCAATTCATCAAACCGGTTGAATAGTTGATGACTTTTTCCCATCTTTAAGTTTTGCATCTGTCATATACTTACGTGTAAACTACTGTCAAATCTCTTGTAATATGAAGCGACTGTTTTTCTTATCAGTAATAGGACTGTTGTCTGCTGCAATCCAAGATGCTTCGGGCCAGGATCTGAAAATCAACGACCTTGAGTATTTTGAGACGCAGGGGGTCAACCTTCTCGTTTACAGTAATCTGTTTACAGGAGGTTTTAACGATGAGAAAACCGCCGGAATAGAGCTGATCCACCATGGGGTCAGAACTGCGCAGGGAGGTGCCATAAGGCTTTCCCACACTCCGGAGCAGTGGGATCTGGTGCCCGCCATACCGGCCCGGAAGGTCGACCATGCTTCGAATACCATTGAGGCGACCCTGCGGTATGCCGATTATGATTTTGATTCGAGGGTGGTGGTCACAGCCAAAGGCAAAGGGGTTGAAATATCGGTGTACCTTGACAAGCCGGTCCCTGCCCTTCTGGAAGGGAGCGCCGGATTTAACCTGGAATTTCTGCCCTCGCAGTATTGGGGGAAGACCTATCTGATGGACGGGCGCATCAACCGGTTCCCCCGTTATGCAGTGGGCAATTCCGTTACGAGGCCGAACAGTGAAAAACCAAAGCAATATAAAGGCTACAAGACTTCAGACGACAGGGGGACAGGCAGGTTCATCGATCCGCTTCCGCTCGAAACGGGCCGGAACTTTCTTTTGGCAACGGATGAGCCGGAACGTCTGGTGAAAATTACTTCACCTGATGCCGACCTGATGCTTTTCGACGGCCGTATGCTGGCACAAAATGGCTGGTTTGTGGTCCGCAGTTTGCTTCCGGCAGGGAAAACAGGAAAGGTGTTGACCTGGACCGTTGAGCCCAATGCCATCAAAGGCTGGATCAGAGAACCCAATATCGGTTTTTCGCAAGTGGGCTACCTCCCGTCACAGCCTAAAGTCGCCGTCATTGAACTCGACAAAAAGGATAAACCACTGGCCAAAGCATCGCTCTATAAAGTGGATAACGATGGCCAGGCCGCCAGGGTTTTCAGCGGCAAAATCATACCATGGGGAGACTATTATAAATATCATTATGTGAAATTTGATTTCTCCCCGGTCTCCACCCCCGGTGTCTACTATATTCAGTATGGCGAAGTGAAAACAAACAACTTCATCATAGAAAACAACGTCTACGATAAAATCACCGACGCCACCAGCGATATATGGATCCCCATCCATATGAATCATATGGCCGTCAACGAGGCCTACAGGATGTGGCACGGTGAGCCCTTCAAGGAAGGTTATCTCCAGGCTCCGCCCAATACCGATCACTTTGACCTTCATCACCAGGGCCCCACCACTGATACCAAATATAAGCCGCTGGAATTGATCCCCGGACTGAACATCGGCGGCTTTTTTGATGCCGGAGATTTTGATATCGAAACAGGTTCGAACATCAGTGTGGTACAGAATTTCGTTCAGACCTGGGAATATTTCAAACCTTTGAGGGATCAGACTTTCGTGGATCAACAACAGCGTTATGTTGATCTTCACCGGCCTGATGGGGTTCCCGACGTGTTGCAGTTTATCGAACACGGTACATTGAACCTGGTGGCCCAGGCAGAAATTATCGGCCACATGACCCAAACGCTTTCCAACGCGGTACTCGACAATTACCATCACCTGGGTGACGCAGCCTCCATCACCGACGGACTACCTTACAATCCTGAACTCGGCCCTTATGAAATCGCCCCTGACGGCCGCTCGAGCGGTGTGAAAGATGATATGTGGGCCTTTACCAGCCGCAATCCCGGGCTTGATCTCAGGGCGGCCACCATGTTCGCCGCGGCAAGCCGGGCTTTGAAGGGCTATAACGACGACCTTGCCTCAAGAGCCCTGGAGCAATCCAAACGACTCCAGAAAGAGGCCTCGGAACTAATGGCCAATCAGCCCCAAAACCCTTTCTTCCGGGGTGGCAGATCGGCCGATGTGGCGACCCATCTGCAACTTTTCATCTCCACAGGAGAACAACACTATATCGAGAAATTTCAGGAACTTCTTTGGCCCGCTCTCGAACGCAATGTCAGCTTTACCCTTTTAACGGCTTTGGACGCCATTCCGCACATGGACGCTTCCTACAAGGAGAAACTCCGGCCCTATGTGGTGAAGTACAAAGCGTACATTGAAGAATTTGAAAAGGATAATCCCTATGGTGTACCCATTGGACTGGGGAACTGGGCCGGCGGCGGAGCCCTGCTGAACTTTGGAACCACCGTTTGCTTCGCCAGTAAATATTTCCCTGACATTATCGATGTCAGCCACGCGTATAAAACCACCAACTTTCTGTTTGGCTGCCATCCCTATCATAACTATTCCCTGGTGGCCACGGTCGGCGCCGCCCGTCCGAAGGCGCTCTTTTATGGGAATAACAGGGCCGACTTCTCTTTTATCCCCGGAAACGTCGCCCCAGGCATACTGTTCAGGCAACCTGACCATTTTGAAAACTATGACGACTGGCCGTTCCTGTGGGGACAAAACGAGGGCACCATTGGCGGAAATACCAGCTACCTGATCTTCGGATCGGTTTTTAAGAACCTCGTAAAGTAAAACGTACGAATGCGGACTGTCCATTCGGTGAAGCTCCGGAATGTGCACAGTGATAAACCCATCACATTTATCGGTTTGGTTATGCAAAAAACAAACAGTCAGGATGATAGAATTGCCCAGATGAGCTTTGCCACTGTTTATCCGCTTTATCTTGCAAAAATCGTGAGGAAAGGCAGAACGGAGGAAGAGCTGCTTAAGGTCATTGAATGGCTGACCGGTTATAACGGGAATAAGATCAGGGAACTTAAAGATGAAAATGTGACCTTTGAAAAATTTTTCCGGGATGCCACCCTCAATCCGGCTGCTCATCTGATTACCGGCGTCATCTGCGGGTACAGAGTGGAAACAATTGAAAATCCCTTGACACAGCAGGTCAGATACCTCGATAAGCTGGTAGATGAACTGGCGAAGGGGAGGCCAATGGGGAAAATTTTACGTACTCCAGGATAATTCATTAGTATATATGTTTGTTAATAATTTGTTCTTCAATTATATAACGAGGTGAAGCCAGTTTAGTGCTTCACGCCCATGGAAGTCGCATGGAGCTAATATACATGTCCTTATGTGGTCGAAGCACCATGCGACTTTCATTTGTTTAATTGTTAATGACTTGTAATTCAGTTATGTAAAGAGGCGATACCTGTCAAATCATAAAAGAAGTCGGGCAGACTTGCTGAGAGCAGAAATTTTAAGTTGGACAAGTCAAAATTGTAAATATTTTATAGTCAGTTCATATGAGAAAAGTTGCTTTGAACATTTGTCTATTGGCGTTGGCCGCTCTTTTTGTGGCTCAACCCTGTCTGGCTCAACCCAAAAAGTCCAGGATCATCGAGGACGGGGGAACCGGTAAGTACAGCGCCATCATGGTGGCTGAGCCTTCATTGCTCACACATACCGTTTTTGTTCCGCAGGATCTTACTCCCTTTGACCGGAAAAACAAGTTGCCCGTCATTGCCTGGGGCAACGGCGCCTGCTTCAACTCTCCCTGGGAGCATGTGAATTTTTTGAATGAAGTGGCCTCGCATGGCTTTTTGGTGATTGCCATCGGACTGATGCCTGAGGAGCAGGGGGAAAGGATCAGAGACCGGTCGGAATCAAAACAACTGCTGGATGCCCTCGATTGGGCCATCGCACAGAATAAGGATAAAAAAAGCCCTTACTACGGCAAGCTGGATGTCAAAAAGTTGGCGGTAAGCGGCATGTCGTGTGGCGGATTGCAAACACTGGAAGTGGCCCCAGATCCCCGGATTTCCACAATAGTGGTCTGCAACAGCGGTTTGTTTGAGAACGCTCAGGGCCGGATGCCCGGTATGCCCCAGAACAGTAAGGACCACCTGAATAAAATCCACACCCCTGCACTTTACCTTCTGGGTGGAGAATCAGACATCGCCTATAAAAACGGAATGGACGATTTCCATAGGATCAACCATGTCCCGGTGTTTGTGGGTAACCTGAATGTGGGTCATGGCGGTACCTACAGCCAACCCCACGGAGGTGACTTCGCCCGGGTGGCGGTTCAGTGGTTTTCATGGCAGTTGAAGGGCGACCGCAAAGCTGGGGAACTGTTCACCGGAAATCCCTGCGGCCTTTCCGGATGGGAAGGGTGGACAGTCGACAAAAAGAACATCCCTTAAATGGTATTCTTAGCCTGAGATGGTCTTTCGATAAAGAAAAGGTCTTCAGGGAATGAACACACATGGCATAAAAGATAAATCCTTGGGGTAAAAAGTGAAGGATTATAGGAAAATCAATGAGATACCGGGAGATTGAGGATCATAAGGAATTGGTGCACCTTTTGGAAGGGGAGAAGGAGATCTCGTCTGTCGCCTTCCAGAGTCTGGATTTTTCACTGGTCGCAGAACTGGCCTCAGATAAGGTTTTCAAAGATTGTATCTTTCTGGGATGCAGGATTCCGGAATCCCTGCACCGGCAGATTTCAGAATGCAGTCTGGTCTTTCCGGAGATCACTGTCCCTTTCAATCCATACGTGAACACACTTTACACACACCAAACCCTCTTCAGGGGATACCGTTTGGGGGATCCTTCCAGCTACAGTTTAACTCCCGACAAAATCATCTACGATCATTTCATTGCCCACGGCAAGGAGGCTACCGATATCAGGGAGACGCTGGCCCGGCGGCTCCATGACCATGCCATCACCGATGCCCTCCACGATTTTGCCCTCAGGTACGATGAAAGGAGGATCGTGGCGGTCATGGGCGGTCATGGGTTACTCCGGACCGACCCGGGGTACCGGGAGGTGGCCCTGATCAGCAAAGTGCTGACGGAGCGAGGGTATCTGATGGTTTCAGGAGGAGGCCCGGGGGCCATGGAGGCCACCCACCTGGGCGCCTGGCTGGCCGGCAAGGAGGAGCACGCCCTCTCCGATGCTTTGGAAATCCTCTCCTGTGCACCCCGCTACGACGATGAATGGTGGCTCGACAAAGCCTTTGCGGTTATTAACCGGTTCCCGGCGCCCCGTTTCGAAAGTGTGGGCATTCCCACCTGGCTCTATGGGCACGAACTGCCCACCCCCCTGGCCACCCGTATCGCCAAATATTTCGCCAACAGTGTCAGGGAAGACGGCCTCCTCGCCCTGGCCAAGGGAGGTGTTGTTTTTTCCCCCGGAAGTGCAGGGACCATCCAGGAGATCTTCCAGGATGCCACCCAGAACCATTACCTCAGTTTCGGCTATGCCAGCCCCATGGTTTTTCTTAACCGGGACTACTGGACCCGTGAAAGGCCTGTCTACCCCTTACTGGAACAACTCTCCCGGGAGGGAAAATACAAAAACCTGATCCTTTCTCTTTGCGACAACTACGGGGAAGCCTTGGAGGCCATCATGGCATTTACCACATGAAAATGCATCTCCAATACCTGCCTGTTATGAGATCCCAAAGTGTCTTTAAAAACCTTTATTTTATCCTTACCCTCTTTCTGTATTCCTGCACTGCTCCGCAGGAACCTGGAAGGGAGTCCATCGACCTTGCCGGACAGTGGCAATTTGCCCTCGATACCCTTCGTACCGGGGAGGCACAACACTGGTTTCTGAAAAACTTTGACGATTCCGTGCAATTGCCGGGGACCACCGACCAGAACGAAAAGGGATTCCTGAACCGCCATGCCACCACGATGCACCTCAACAGGATTTTCAGGTATGAAGGTGCGGCCTGGTACCGGAAAGAGGTAGAGATTCCGGAAAGCTTCCGCGATAAACATATTGCGCTCATCTTGGAGCGCACACGGTCGACCAGGATTTGGGTCGATTCCATTCCGGCAGGGGAGTCACGGCTCCTCCAGGCACCCCAGGAATTTGATTTGTCAGCGCTGCTGACGCCCGGAAAACACACCCTCACCATCAGGGTCGACAACAGCCGGAGGCTGACCCCATATGGGAATGTCCACATCAATTCCGATGACACCCAGACCAACTGGAACGGTGTTCTGGGGAAGATGCGCCTTGAGGTCTCCCCGCGAACCCGTATCGCCGGGGTGAAGGTCTTTCCCGATATTGACCACCGCCTGATCAGGGTGAGGATAAAACTCGACAATCAGCTTAATTTGACCGACGCCGCACTGGAACTGCAGGTGCGTAAGACCGCCGCGGGAAAAACCATCTTGCTGAAGCCGTTGAAGTTCACCATCCCATGCCGAGAAACGGTGGAACTGACCTATGAGCTGGGTGACGACTGCAGCCTCTGGGATGAATACGCGCAGCCCCTTTACACTCTGACGGTTATTCTATCCGGCGGGAAAATCCGCGACGTCATGACCGTCCCTTTCGGAATGCGTAAATTCGCAGTGAAAGGGAGCCAATTTGACATAAATGGCCGGACGGTATTCCTGAGGGGGAAACACGACGCCGCCGTCTTTCCCCTGACGGGGTATGCCCCGATGGACACGGAAGAGTGGGTGCGCCTGTTCAGCATTGCGAAAACCTATGGGATCAATCATTACCGGTTTCACAGCTGGTGCCCTCCTGAAGCCGCCTTTGCCGCCGCCGACCAGCTAGGCATCTATCTACAGGCAGAATTGCCTTTCTGGGGGGGACTGGAATCCGATACTGTGGCACAGCGGCTCCGGCAGGAGGGAATGGCCATGCTGGATGCCTATGCCAACCATCCCTCACTGGTGATGTTCTCGCACGGAAATGAGATCTGGAGCGGCCATGACCGCGTCGAAGCCAACATCCGCGCCCTGAAGGAATACGACCCGCGGCCCCTCTACACCATGGGGTCCAACAACAACATCGGCTATGTACCACCCCGCAGCTGCTCCGATTTCTTCGTGGGAGCCCGCACCCCCTTTGCCCATGACACCACCCTCACCCATGCCCGCCTGACCCAGGCCTTCGCCGACTCCCGCGACGGAGGTATCCTGAACACCATGCCTCCTTCCACGGAAATAAACTTCAACTATGCCGTCGCCAGCCTGGAAATTCCCCTGGTCGGCCATGAAACCGGGCAATACCAGATCTTCCCCGATTACAGGGAGATCCAAAAATACACCGGGGTTTTGCGTGCCACCAATCTGGAAATCTTCCGCAACCGCCTCGAAAAAGCCGGCATGGGACATATGGATTCCCTCTTTCGTAAAGCTTCCGGAGCCTGGGCGGCGCTCTGCTATAAGGCGGAGATGGAGGCCGCCCTGCGCACCCAGGGGATGGCCGGGTTCCAGTTGCTTGACCTCCAGGATTTTCCCGGCCAGGGCACTGCCCTGGTTGGTATCCTCGACGCATTCATGGAGAGTAAAAATGTGATCACCCCCGAAGCCTGGACCTCCTCTTGCAGCGATGTCGTCCTGCTGCCCGGGTTTGCCAAATTCGTGTGGAACACCGGCGAAACCTTCCAGGCAGAAATGAAGGTTGCCAACTACTCCGCCGGGGCGATCCACGCTCCCCTGGAATGGAAGATCCGCCGCCATGACGGCACCCTTCTCGAGGAAGGAACCTTCGCGAATTTGCATATCGCACAGGGAAGACTCACCACTGCCGGGGAGATCTCTGTGGACCTGGCTTCCGTTTCCGGCGCTGAAAAACTGCTGTTTGAATGTTCCCTGGAGGGAACCCGCTATAGTAACCGCTATGATCTTTGGGTTTACCCTCCTGCCGGCGATCCCATAGATGCCGGGGAGGTCCTGGTTACCGGCGAACTTGGCAAACAAGCCCTTGACCAACTCCTCCGGGGCGGCAAAGTGCTCCTCTTTCCCCGCATTGGCATGGGAGATCCCAAAGCGGTCCCCGGGCTCTTCCCTCCGGAGTTCTGGAATTATGGTATGTTCAAGGGAATCAGCGAAAGCAACGGCAAACCGGTCTCCCCGGGAACCCTGAGCCTTTTGACCGACCCGCAACACCCCCTGTTCGCGCATTTTCCCACCGATGCCCATACCAACTGGCAGTGGTTCTCCATCATCAAAAACAGCCACTCCCTGATCCTCGATGCGCTGCCCCGCGACTATTTCCCGGTGGTGCAGGTGATCGACAACCTCGAAAGGAACCATAAACTGGGACTGATCTTCGAGTGGAAAGTGGGGGAGGGCCGGCTCCTGGTTTGCATGTCACCCCTTGACCTGATCAGGGATCATCCTGAAGCAGCACAGTTGTACCGGTCCATTCTCAATTATATGAATTCCCCCGCTTTTAAGCCGGAACATCAGATCACCGAAAGTGAACTGACCGATTGGTATATGATGTTTATATAGTTCTAAAGACCCTTTCATGGCTTTGCCGGCAGACGTATTGCAAAACCATGTATCTTTATGGATGAAACCAAATAGAACCATTCAATTATGAAGAGAAGAATCAGGCGTTTTAGTGTTCTGCAGACCTCATGGGTGGCTGCTGTTATTTTATTCTGCGTAATGCTGGTGTTTATGATTCCCATGGGATTGATTTTCTCCCTCATCGGGAAAAGCGGGTTGGTTCCGGGCCATTTTCCGGGGTTTGGCGCCGCTTTCTTTTTTGTCATGCCTTTCGTGTATGGTGTCATGGGATTTGTCATGACGGCCATCAGCTGCCTGGTGTATAATCTGATCGCGGGATGGACCGGAGGAATCGAACTGGAATTTGAAGAATTTCCTGCTGCGTCTGCTGATTCCGTTTTATGAGCCGCCGTATCTTAATCATGCTGGCCGGAGCTTTATTGTTCCCGGCCTGGCAGGTTATTGCCACGGGGAAAGGCGGTGAAGCCGTCAATCCTTCGGTTGTTACCCAGCTACTGGCCAATACAGAAACCGTTACCGCGCCACTGGTCCACACGGAAGCCTTCAATCCGGTAGCCGTTACCCCGCCACTGGTTCACACGGAAGCTTTCAACGCCCTGGCCGTCATGGCCTGGGGATCTGTAACTCTGAGATCCACCACACTCCCTTTCACAGGGAAAGCCGGACAGGACCGCTATCCCGGGTACAACATTTCGCCTGTCGCTCCCGATAAGTCAGGGGTGGAGAGCAGTGCCACGGAGCTGGCCGCGAAAATCAGGCTGGGATGGAATCTGGGTAATGCGCTTGAAGCCACCGGTGGCGAAACGGGATGGCACAATCCAGTGGTGACTCCTGAAATGATTGACCTGGTGCATCGGAGCGGTTTCAACGCCATCAGAATCCCCTGTTCCTGGAACCAGCATGTGGAAGACCAAACAACGGCAAAGATCAAGGCGTCGTGGCTCGCAAGGGTCAGAGAGGTGGTGACCTACTGCACTGACAGGGATATGTATGTGGTGCTGAATGTCCACTGGGATGGTGGATGGCTCGAGAACCACTGCACCCCTGAACGTCAGGAAGAGAACAACGCCCGGCTGAAGGCTTTCTGGGAGCAGATCGCCACCGCATTGCGCGACTTCGACGAACACCTCATTTTCGCCGGAAGCAACGAACCCAATGTGGAAAATGAAGTGCAGATGGCTGTCCTGGACAGTTACCACCAAACGTTTGTCAATGCCGTCAGGTCAACGGGCGGGAAGAATCACTACCGGGTGCTGGTGATACAGGGTCCTTCTACCGATATCATGAAAACACGGAAGCTGATGACCAGGATGCCCGACGATAAAGTGAAAGACCGCCTGATGGCTGAAATCCATTATTATACTCCCTGGAATTTCTGCGGACTCACACGCGATGAGAGCTGGGGCAAGATGTTTTATTACTGGGGAAAAGATTTCCATTCGGCCACGGATCCCGGACGGAACGCCACCTGGGGGGAGGAGGAGGCCGTGGATACCCTCTTCGCCCATATGAAAGCGCAATTCGTTGACAGGGGGATCCCGGTGATTATGGGAGAGTACTCCGTGTCACGCCGTTCAGGATTGGAGGGGGAGGCCCTGGAGCGTCACCTTGCGTCACGCGCATGGTGGCTCAATTATACCACCCGTAAAGCCATCGAAAACGGAATCATCCCTTTTTACTGGGACAACGGTGGAACCGGCCGCAACGGATGTGCCCTGTTCGACAGAAAAAACCTGACCGTTTTTGACCAACAGGCCCTGGATGCCATTACCCGGCGTTAAAATATGCTATTGCAGCGTGAAACAAACTATTACAGCATAAAACATACTTATGAAAAAAGGAAAGATTTTGTTCTCACTCATTGGGTTTTCAGCCATCGCCATTTTATTCCTTTCGGCCGGTTGTCAAAAAGGGGAACCGAAGGTTCAGCCTGAAGTCAGAACCATCTGTAATCCGTTGGATATCAGTTACCGGTTTTGCCTTGACGAGCCCTCGCGCAGGGAAGCTGCCGATCCGACCATCGTCTGGTTCCGGGACCGGTATTATCTTTTTGCCTCCAAATCGGGTGGGTACTGGCACTCTTCCGACCTGGCTTCCTGGACCTTTGTGGAGACCAGTCAGATCCCCACCGAAGAGTATGCCCCGACGGCCATTGCCCTGGGCGATACCCTCTATTTCCTGGCGTCTTCCACCGAGAAAAGCACCATCTATAAGAGCGGGGATCCCCTCAGCGGGGCATGGCAGATCGCCGTGGAGGAGCTGCAGATCCCGGTCTGGGATCCCGCCTTCTTCCTCGACGATGACCAGCGGCTTTTCCTCTATTGGGGCTGCTCTAACCAGAAGCCTATCTATGGGGTGGAAGTAGATTACAATAACGTTTTCGCTTTCATGGGGGAACCTGCGGCGCTGATCCATGCAGATCCTGCGAACCACGGCTGGGAAGTGCCCGGCGATTACAATACCTTCACCGACCGGAACCCCTGGATCGAAGGCGCCTGGATGAACAAGCTCAATGGGAAGTATTACCTCCAGTATTCCGGACCGGGGACCGAATACAAGAGCTACAATGACGGGGTGTATGTTTCGGACCAGCCTTTGGGGCCCTTTGTTTTACAGGATCATAACCCCTTTGCCTACCGGCCTGAAGGCTTTACCGCGGGGGCAGGCCATGGCAGCACCTTTGAAGACCGCTACGGAAATCTCTGGCATATCGGTACCATCACCATCTCCCAAAAACATATGTTTGAACGCAGGCTCGGCCTATTCCCCGTCTTCCTCGATGAACAGGGTATCTTACACACTGAAACCGGGTATGGCGATTACCCGATGGTGATTCCGGATAAAAAGGTAGAAAGCTTCGAAGAGATCTTCCCTGGTTGGATGCTCCTTTCCTACGGAAAAAGCGTGGAGGTCTCCTCGGCGGTCGATACCTTGCCGGCCAGCCTGATGACCGATGAAGACATCAGGACTTACTGGGCGGCTGCCTCCGGAAGCGCGGGGGAATATGCCCTTCTTGACCTGGGGGCCCCCTGCGACGTATATGCCGTTCAACTCAATTTTGCTGAACATCACACTTCAATCTTCGGGCGGCAAGCCGGACTGCGCCACCGCTATACCCTGGAAGGCTCCGTCGACGGAAACACCTGGACCTTACTTGTCGGAGAAACTGATCGGGAAACCGACCAGACCCATGTCTACCTCCCGATGCAGGAACAGATTTCCTGCCGGTTTCTGAAGGTGACCAACATAGAGGTTCCCGGAGGTCATTTCGCGCTCAGCGGATTCAGGGTGTTTGGCCATGGAAAAGGGGAACTGCCAGGGAAAGTCAAAGGTCTGACTGCGGTCAGGAACTCCCGCGATCCCCGACAGGTCTCCCTTAGCTGGAATAAGCAGGGAAATACCTCCGGTTATGTGGTCAGCTACGGCCCCGATTCTGTCCGGCTGTACCTCGACTATATGGTCTATGGCGATACCTCCCTGACCATCCATAGTCTGAATAGCCGCCTGCCTTACTATTTCACCATCGAAGCCTTCAACGATAACGGCATCACCCAAAGCGAACTCCTGATTCCTGCCCCCGTTGCTGCCCCTTGATCCCCTGATCGTCGGGCGTCGATACCCTGATCTTCGAGCATTGATACCCTGGTTGTCGAGTGTTGATTTCCAGACCGTCAAGCGTCGATTCCCTGACCGTCGAGCGTTGATGCCCTGGTTGTCGAGCGTCGACCCCTGGATACAGCATTGACGGCTTGACCTTCCCATCATCCAGGCGGTGATCCCTGGCCTGACCGGTGATTATGGACAAAGTGGAGCAGATTGTTTTCCTGGAAATATGTTATAGAGCAGGTTTCGTATGTGGGAATGTTATTTATTTCTAACTTTGTGTTAGAATTAATTAACATGTAAGGCTATGAAACGGACTATTATCTTATTTGTGGTCATCGTACTGGTCCTGGTCTCCATTGCCGTATGGTTATTGGGAACTTCAGGGCGCTTCAATTTCGTCGACATGTTTCAGTTTGGCGTTATACTGGTTGTGGTCGGCTTTGCCTTATTCCTGGGACTGAAGCGAGTGGGAAGCCTGAAACGCGGTGAGCCGGCTGAAGATGAACTGTCAAGGAGAATCCTCCAGAAAACAGCGGCAATTTCTTATTACATCTCTTTGTACATGTGGGTGTTTATGATATACCTCAAAGACAGGGTTACCATGGACACCGAGCAGTTGCTGGGTACCGGGATTCTTGCCATGGCGGTGACTTTTGGGGTGGTATGGCTGGTCATTAGCCGGAGGGGAATAAGGAATGAATAACAGGAATAAGGAATGAATAACAGAATAAAGGAATACAGGGCACGGCATAATATGACGCAGGATGAGTTGGCCCAGAAGGTCAATGTAAGGCGTGAGACGATTCTCTTTCTTGAGAAGAACAAGTACAATCCATCCCTGAAGCTGGCCCATGACCTGGCATCTCTCTTTCAGGTGCCCATCGAGGAGCTGTTTATATTTGAGGAAAAGGGAGAGATAAGTGGCTAACGGTGAGGGGACTTGCCTTTGGTGAGCCGTTTGGGGCCCAGCCAGAGCCAGAAGCCGGTGATGGTGAAAAGCAGCAGTGCCACACCCATCACGGTCACATAGATCAGCTTGAACAGGTCGTTGCCGGTTCTCAGCCAGTGGTCTACCACCGAACCGTCATGAATTTTCTCAATAAGGTCGGAAGTCCGGAGCTCCTTCTTCAGTACCCGGCCCGTGGCGCCATCCACCTGCAGCCCCGTAAAATGCTCTTTAAAGGTAAACTTGACCACCCCTTTCTCAGGGCGGACATCGATCCGGTCGATTTCCAGGGAGAGGGTGGGAGAGACCGAATCGTGAAGAAACAGAACGGCATTCTTTTGCAGGCTGTCTAACGGAAGCCACTCCGCGAGGCGGTCTGAAGTTCCCTGCGCCGTCTCCGCCAGGATCAATCCGCCGCTGTTTTTCTTCCAGCCCAGCAGCAAGCCCGTGGAAGCCATGATGAAAAAGCATGCAAAGAGCAGTATCGCCGTCTGCCGGTGAACTTTCCTGAAAAGCCTGATGATCCTGGCCTGCCGCTTCCTTTTTGCCTGTGGAGTGCTGTCTTGGTCCATGCGTTTCTGTTCGGCTCAAAAGTACATAAAGTAACCATTCTTTTTTTTGATATATTTGGAGAAATGATCACCATCCTGATACTTTACCTTCTGCTCGCCATTGCGGTACTCTTACTGCCGGGAAGAGCCGGACACTCCCGCGGAGCCGTACTTTCCTTATTCCAGCTGTCCGTTTTCGGATGGTTTGTCATGAAGATCCCCGGCATGGCCGGAACAGGAACTTTGGCAGTGACCATTCCCTGGATTCCGGAAGCCGGGCTCAATGGGGAGTTCCTGCTCGACGGACTGAGCATGGCCTTTGCCCTGCTGGTTACGGGTATCGGCGCACTGGTCTTTATGTATGCCCACTCCTACATGAAGGGATATGAAAATACTTCCCGGTTCTTCTTTTATCTGTTTCTCTTCAGCGGAGCTATGCTGGGGCTCGTGCTCTCGGCTAATCTGATTCAGTTGTACATCTTCTGGGAACTTACCACGTTTCTGAGTTATTTTCTGATCAGTTTCTTCCATGAGAAGGAGGCTGCCCGTAAGGCGGCTTTTCAATCCCTCTTCATCACGTTTCTGGGAGGGCTGAGTCTTCTGGGCGGGATTCTCCTGCTGGGAAGTGTGGTGGATTCCTATTCCCTTCATGATTGGTTTGCGGGTGCGGATACCATCAGGGAAAGTGCCCTTTATTTACCGGGGCTGCTTTTAATATTGGGGGGAGTGCTGACCAAGTCGGCGCAGTTCCCCTTTCATTTCTGGCTTCCCGGAGCCATGCAGGCCCCTGCACCCGTCAGTTCTTATCTACACTCGGCCACCATGGTTAAAGCCGGCATTTTCCTGCTGGCCCGCCTGAGCCCGGTCCTGGGCGGTACCCCCGAATGGACTTTCCTCATCCCCCTCTTCGGAGTACTCACCATGATGACCGGCTCTTATTTCGCCCTCACCCAGAACGACCTGAAAGCCATCCTGGCCTATACCACCATCAACGCCCTGGGAATCCTGGTCCTCCTGATCGGTATCGATACCGAAGTTTCCATCAAGGCCGCCATCATTTTTCTTTTTATCCATGCCTTCTACAAGGCGTCCCTCTTCATGATTGCCGGATTCATCGAAAAAAAGACAGGAACCCGCGACATTACCGAACTGGGAGGCTTGCGGCATGCCTTTCCGGTCACCTTTGTCACGGCTCTGCTGGCCCTCTGGTCAATGGCCGGTTTGCCCCCCATGCTGGGATTCATAGGAAAAGAGCTGATCTATGAAGCCCAGGTCCAATCACCAGGGGTGGGATTTATGATTTTTATTTTCGGAGTCATCTCCAATATCTTCATGTTTGCTGTATCGATGCGGGTCCTCTTCAAAGTATTTCTAGGTCCGGCTCGCGGCCATTATGCCGTTTCGGTGGCAAAATCCGTCAAATTTGTCGTTGGGCCCGCTATCCTGGTCTTGCTGAGCCTTTTCTTCGGAATCTATCCCGGGGTGCTGGGAAAATCATTGATTGAACCCGCCCTGGGCGTCATTTATGCGCAGGCGGCCGATGTGAAGCTCTCCCTTTGGCATGGCTTTAATATGTTGTTGCTGCTCAGTGCTTTTACAATAGCCGCAGGCATCCTGCTCGCCTGGTTGATCCTGACCCGCGAGAAAATCCTCCCCGCATGGCGCCACCTTAACCAGGTAGTCTTCCCCGTGAAACTCCCCTGGCTCTTCGCTAAGACCATTGAAAAATTCGTCTCTCTCTCGGAAAGAAAAACCAGGATGGTACAGCATGGCTACCACCGTTATTATATCCTGACCATTTTCCTGTTTACCGCCGCATTGTTGTGGCTTCAGCTGGGGCTCACCGGCGGCTGGCATGTGGCCACCTCCTTTTCACTGAAGCCTTTTTATATCACGGTGTTGGTCCTGACCATCACCATGGCCACACTTTTCAGTTTGGTGACCCGCTCCCGGATTTCAGCCATTATCGCCATGGGGGTCACCGGTTATGGACTCTCGCTGATCTTTCTCTACTACAGTGCCGTGGACCTGGCCATCACCCAGATTGTCGCGGAAACCCTGACTGTGGTGATGTTCATGCTCGTGTTGCAAAGGCTTCCGGTCTTTGCCCGGCTTTCCGGCCGGGCCACCCGATACCGCGATCTGGCTATTGCACTGCTCTTCGGAGGAGCCATGACCCTTTTAACGCTTAAGGCCCTCCATGTCAATTTCAACCATCCCATTTCCGACTACTTCCTCGAGAACAGCTATATCCGGGCTTTTGGACAGAATGTGGTCAATGTCATCCTGGTCGATTTCAGAGCCCTCGACACCCTGGGTGAGGTGACTGTCCTGGTCATTGCCGCCCTGGGAGTATCCATGTTGTTGCAACTAAAGGACAAAAAATCATGAATTCGGCCATCCTGCAAATCGCTTCAAAATATGTCAGGACCCTGATGGTCATCCTGGCGGTTCTTATTCTCCTGCGGGGGCACAACCTGCCTGGCGGTGGTTTCATCGGAGGATTGCTGGCAGGGCTATCCATTGCCTTCAAGGGATTTGCCTTTACCCCCGACAAGGTCAGAGAGGAAATCAGGTGGAAACCTCGCGGATACATGGCCTTTGGGCTGTTCCTGATCTTTCTGAGTACCCTCCCCGGATGGTTCTCGGGTAAAGGCCTGATGACCGGAATCTGGGTGACTATCCCCCTCACGTCAGGGTTTAAATTCGGGACCCCTTTCCTGTTTGATATCGGGGTTTTCTTTGCCGTGATTGGGGTTACCCTATTGTTTTTACTGTCATTAACAAGAGGAGAAGAATGGAAATAGTACTTGCCCTGTTGGTGGGGATTTTATATACGGCCGGAGTATATATGCTTCTGCGGCGGAGTATTCTGAAGTTTATCATCGGCGTGATCTACCTGAGCAATGCCACCAATTTGCTGGTATTTCTCTCAGCCGGGGTGGTGGCCGGAAATCCGCCATTTACAGGCCCCTCAGGACCGCCAGCCCCACCTGTAGCCGATCCTTTGCCGCAAGCCCTGGTGCTGACCGCCATCGTCATCGGACTGGGGATGACCGTATTTATCCTGGCCCTGAAGTACAAGTTTTTTGATACTACCGGCACCGATGACCTCGACCAGTTACAACAAACTGATAATCCCTGATATGGCCCTGGCAGCTTTTCCCATATTGATCCCTTTTGTGCTGATCGTTCTTCTGCTGATGGTGCGCCATCCCCTGGTGAGCCGCATCCTGGGTGTGGCCGGCACCCTTTTGCTAGCTGCCACCGCCCTCACCCTTCTGGTCTCCCTGCAAGATACCGGGATTGTCACCCTCCGTATGGGCGGATGGGAAGCCCCCTACGGGATTGTCCTGGTGATTGATCACCTGAGTGTGGTCATGCTCCTGGTCGCCTCGCTGATCCTTCTGGCTGTCGCCCTCTATGCCAACCGTTTCCTGCCGGAAGAAATCCCTCACACCAGATTCTATATCTTCTTTTTCTCCCTGGCCATGGGCGTCAATGGCGCTTTCATCACCGGCGATGCCTTTAACCTCTATGTCTGGTTCGAGGTGATGCTGATCTCCTCCTTTGTCCTGATCACCAGCGGCCGGAAAAAGGAACAACTTGAGGGAGGCATCAAATACCTGGCTCTTAATCTGATCGGGTCCATGCTGTTCCTGGCCGGACTGGGTTTGTTGTATGCCAAAACCGGAACCCTTAACATGGCCCATCTGGCCATGATCCTCAGGGACGACCAACAGGCGTTGCTCATGAACACTTCGGCAGTGCTCTTTTTTGTGGCTTTTGGCATTAAGGCGGCCCTTTTCCCGCTTTATTTCTGGCTCCCTTCTTCATACCACACTCCCGATATCACCATCAGTTCCCTTTTTGCCGGTCTGCTCACCAAGGTGGGCGTCTATACCCTTTTCCGCTTTTTCACCCTCTTTTTTGTTCACGATCCTTCATTCTGGCATACCCTTCTGCTGATCGCCGCCGGATTGACCATGGTGGCCGGAGGGATGGCCGCCGCCTCCTATTATGAGATCCGGCGTATACTCTCCTATCATATCATCAGCCAGATCGGCTATATGATCATGGGTCTGGGCATCTTTACTCCGATGGCCATCGCCGGAGCCCTCTATTTCATGGTCCACAACATGGTGGCCAAAACGGGCACCTTCCTCGCCTCGGGCATCATCGCCCGCTTAAAGGGATCGTATGACTTAAAGGAGGTCGGAGGATTGTACCGCCAAAATCCCCTGCTGGCGGTACTTTTTATCATACCTGCCTTTGCCCTGGCCGGCGTTCCCCCCCTTTCGGGCTTCTTCGCCAAGTTCATCCTCATCAAGGCAGGCATTGATGCCGGCCAATACCTTATCACAGCCGTCGCCCTGCTCACCGGAATGCTGACCCTTTACTCGATGATCAAAATCTGGAATGAAGCCTTCCTGAAAAAGGATCCCGGGTCAGGATCCCCGGAAATACATGACCGGTTAAAGCCCGCAGATTATCTCCCCCTGGCCCTCCTTGCCCTCGGAAGCCTCCTCCTGGGCCTTTTGGCTGCTCCCGTCTTCCGGTTTTTCATGGAAATGGCCCGACAACTCACCGACCCTGCCTGTTATATTGAAGCCGTAATGCATAACCCAAATATCCTCCTATGAAAGTCGCATGGTGCTCCGACCACATAAGGGCATGTATATTTGCCCGATACGAAACGGAGTTCGGCGGAGCAACCCGGAGCCAATTCCATGGGCGTGAAGCACGTTTACTGGCCTCACCGCTCCCTGCAACTGAAGTACAAGTCATCAACCAACAAATATCCAAATGAAGCTGTTTTGGTATATTCCGGAGTTTGTCCTTTTCTACCTGGCTGAACTGGTGCGTAGTAACCTTCAGATGACCTTGACCATCCTCTCACCCCGCATGGAGGTCCACCCCGGTTTTTTGGAGGTCCCCCTGACGCTGACCTCATCCGGGGGAATCCTGCTGTTCAGCAACCTCCTTTCCATGACTCCCGGATCCATGAGCACAGGTATCAGCAGCGACCGCAAAACCCTGATGGTCCACCTCCTCGACATCGATGAGGAAGAGAAAGTCCTCTATGAGATCAATAAGATACAGCGAAGAATTGAACGAATAATCAGTCTGTTATGATAGACACTCTCCCTGTCTGGGTGATTTACACCACTTTCCTCTTTCTTTTTGCGGCAATGGGCTTTTCCCTTTACCGCCTGTTGGCCGGACCGACGATCAATGACCGTATTGCCGCCATGGACCTGGTGGCCTCCATCGTCATGGGGCTGATCCTGGCCTATGCGGTGCTGATCAGGAATGCCCTGCTCTTTGATGTGCCCGTGATCATCTCGCTGATCTCATTTATCAGTACCGTTGCCGTATCCACCTATTTGAAACAAAAACATGGCTGAAATAGTGATTTCCCTGCTGATTCTCGCCGGAGCATTTTTCATTCTGGTAGCTGCCATCGGAATCGTCCGATTCAGGGATTTGTACGGCCGGCTTCACGCCACCACCAAAGCGACCTCCTTCGGCCTCCTGCTGATGCTCCTGGGAGTCTGCCTGTTCTTCAACCTGGCTGAGGTTTATCTGAAAACCGTTTTGATTCTTCTTTTCATTTATCTGACAGCCCCCCTTGCCGCCCATTCTATTGTCAGTGCCCTTCCTGAAGAGCCTTCGGTACCACCTCCCGGTCTGCCGGAGGAACCTGTTGAAACTGCCTCATAGCCCGAATTTCTGCCTGATAAAGCGCAGAAGAAATGCGGCGGTCTCTTCTATCCCCAATGCCGAGGAGTTGATACAGAGGTGGTAGGACTCGGCGGCACCCCAGGTTTTGTTGCTGTAAAACCGGTAATATTCAGCCCTTTTTTTATCGGTTTTGATGATGATTTCCCGTGCTTTGGTTTCTGATACCTGCCGCAGGGTTGCCGTCCGGCGGATGCGCTCCTCCGGGTCAGCGCTGATGAAAATATTCAGACAGCGGGGGGAGTCCTTCAGGACATAGTCGGCGCACCGGCCCAGGAAGAGACAGGATTCCCTTTCGGCCAGATTACGGATCACATCGCTCTGAATTTTAAAAAGGGTTTCATTGCTCAGGTAGTAATTGGTGTAGAACTCATCGGAGAATGTATTCTGCAGGTTGAGAAGACCTCCGAAGATGCTGTGGCTCTTTTTCTCATCCATCTGTTCAAAGAACTCTTTTCCCAGTCCGCTTTCGCGGGAGGCGATTTGCAGGAGTTCCTTGTCGTAAAAGGCGATGCCGAGTTCTTCGGCTATTTTTTTGCCGATTTCCCGGCCGCCGCTACCCAATTGCCTTCCGATCGTGATGGCGAAATTCCCTGTCATGGCATTTGATGTTGGTGATTCAAAGGTATTTGATTTTGTTTGAATTTCCTGATATGGATGAGCAGCAGGACCAGTGCGTTGGTGGCAGAGAGCAGGTCGGCCGCCGGCAGGCTGTACCACACTCCGTTGATTCCGAAAAAGGAGGGAAGGATCAACAGGAAGGGGAGCAGAAAGATGATCTGCCGTGTCAGCGAAAGGTAGATGGCTTTCGGGGCCATTCCGATGCTCTGGAAGAAGTTGGAGACGACCATCTGGAATCCTGCCAGCGGGGCGAAGATGACGACAATCCGCAGGGCGGGGATGATGATCGCTGTGAGTTCGGGGTCGCGGGTGAAGAGGGAGGAGACGGCTTCCGGCAAAAACTGCCCGATGAGCAGTCCCACCGACATCACCCCCACCGCCAGAAGGATGGTCAGCTGGAGGATCCTGCCGACTCTGTCGTACTGTTTGGCCCCGAAGTTGAATCCGGCAAGGGGTTGCATCCCCTGGTTAAGCCCCATAACGACCATCCCGAAGAGGGCCATAACCCGGTTAACGATCCCATAGGCCCCCACAGCCAGGTCTCCGCCGTGAAAAACCAGACTGCGGTTAATGACGATGATGATCAGGCTTGAAGCGGCATTCATCAGGAAAGGGGCCATTCCGATCGACAGGGAGTCCCTGACGATTTGTCTTTTCAGGCCAAAGATGCCCTTCTGCAGGCGGATGTCATTTTTCTTGCTGCTGAAGAAACGGATTTGCCAGGCCAGCATGGCCGTTTGGGAGATGACCGTAGCCAGCGCGGCACCGCGGATGCCCCAGCCAAAGCCATAGATAAACAGGGGTGTGAGCGCAATGTTGATGACCACCGACCATATAGTGGCCATCATAGAAAGCCGGGGATTCCCCGTGGCCCTCAAAAGGGCGTTCAACCCGAAGTAAAGGTGGGTGACTACATTCCCCAATGTGATGACGACCATGTAATCGCGGGCATAGGGGATGGTTTCGCGGCTGGCTCCGAAAAAATATAGGATGGGATCCAGAAAAAGCATGATCACCAAGGTGTAGGAGAGCCCGAAGATCAGGTTGAGCATGAAGACATTTCCCAGGATGTCGTTGGCTGTGGAGTAATCCTTCTGGCCGAGCCGCAGCGACATCAGGGTAGCCGCGCCGGCCCCCACCAGGGACCCGAACGCCGCCGCCAGGTTGATCAGCGGAAAAGTGATGGCCAGTCCGGATATGGCCAACGGCCCCACACCCTGCCCGATAAAAGCGCTCGCAGTGAGGTGATAGATCGACGTGGCCGTCATCGCAATCACCGAGGGTATGGCATACTGCAGCAACAGCCTGCCCACACTCTCCGTCCCCATGGCCATGGGAGACCTTCTCTGTGACATATTCCGGATATTGGTTTTCAGACAAAGATAATCTCTTCTTTCCCGGTATAGCCTATGCCAACAGTAATATTAATTTTGTTATAATGCTCATCATGGATTCGGGGGGACTGGTACGCGGAAAGGAATTTTCCTGCGGAGAGCAGGTATCGCGCCCATGCCACCAGGGGAAGAAGGAGGATGGACCGTAAGGGACGAATGATTATCTTCGCAGAAAACAGCACGATGATGAAGGAATTGGAAACAAGCTGGAAAAGTGGGGACGGGCTGCGGATACATGCCCGGATCTGGGAACCTGAAGGGGGTGATTGCCGTGGAGTGGTTGTTCTGGTGCATGGCATCGGGGAACATACGGGGCGGTATTTTCATGTGGCGGAAGCTTTCACAGGGAAAGGCCTCGTGTTTTTTGCACCCGACATGAGGGGGCATGGGCTCTCGGAAGGGAAAAGGGGCCACCTTCCGGCGGAAGAAACCATTCTGAGTGACATTGACGGCTATATGGAGAATGCACGGGAGAGGTATTCCGGTTTGCCCGTTTTTCTCTATGGCCATAGTTTGGGAGGCATTCTGGTCCTTTACTACGGTTTGATGCGCAGGGAGGGGCTCACGGGGGTGATCTGCACTTCGCCGGGTTTACGCAACGCCTTACAGGAGCAGCCTGCAAAGGTGATGGCCGCCAGGGTGCTGGGTACTCTGTTCCCGGGGGTGACCATCTCCTCGGGTTTGGACTCTTCGGCCATCAGCCGTGATCCCGAAGTCGTGGCGCGTTACAGGATGGATTCCCTGGTCCATGACCGGATGTCACTGGGCTTTGGAAAGGTCATGCTGGGGGTGATCGCCCATACGCTGGGCCACATCGGAGAATTCTCCCATCCCTTGCTGGTCATGCACGGCACGGCCGACACCATCGCTTATATGGCAGGAAGTGAACAGGTTGCCGGGGCACTGGGAGGGAAGTGTACCTGGGTGCCCTGGGCAGGCTTTTATCATGAACTGCACAACGAGCCGGCAAAGAAAGAGGTCTTTGAGGTCATGACCGGCTGGGTGAACGACAAGTTGCCCCCGCAGGGCTGACGGGGTAGGGGCATGCAGCCTCAGGCTCCGGGTTTGCTGTGGGGCAAAGATGTGGTTTGCCTTGGGGTAAAGATGTGGTTTGCCTTGGGGTAAAGGCGCTGGAGTTGTTTCCGGGATACCTTACCGCTAAAAAGGGGTCATCTTCTTTTCCAGATGACCATCATGGCTCCTCCCACCACAATCAGGGCTCCCAGCAGGGAAAGCAGGGTCAGCTGTTCGGGGGCGATCCAGGTGACTTCCAGGGCGGTGAGCAGTGCCATTAAAAGAAAGGTGATGATGGGATTCATGATCAGGATGATGCTGGCTTTTCCGGCTTCCAGGTAACGGAGGCTCAGGGCCAGTGTGGTATAGGCCACCAGGGTGTTTAGTCCCAGAAAGGCCATCAGCAGCCACCAAATCCAGTCGAGGGCGGCCAGTTGCCCGAAATTGACCAGCGGAAGGTAAAGCAATGAGGGCAATCCGAAAAGGAACAGGTTGAGGGAGATGGCCGAGTGCCTGACCACCAGTTTTTTCTGGAGGACGGCATACAGGGTCCAGGCCACCGCCCCGGTCAGGATATAAAGGATCCCCTTGTTGTATACCTCTTCATTTTCGCGGAAGTGCCCCAGTTGCTGGTTATAGAAAAGCAGGAGGCCAGCCATGGCCAGGAAGAATCCGGTGATCTGGCGGGGTGAGAAGCGTTCCCGGAAGAAGAGGACTCCCGATACGGCGAGCAGGATC
>ERZ795053.1141-NODE-1141-length-33947-cov-16.620028_pt1 | contig 33947 bp, 29 predicted proteins | sample MGYA00375137_ERZ795053 | MGnify/ENA primary metagenome ERZ795053 (study PRJEB30182, sample SAMN05720284) | activated sludge metagenome | isolation source: Anaerobic digester | place: Hong Kong | collected 2014-12-17 ...
GGTGTCCTGGGCGGGCAGCTCCTGGAAGCTGGAGAGGTCGCGCGCGGGGACGATGGTCACGGGGCCGTGGCTGAGCGAATCGTTGAACGTCACCGTGAGGATGGGCCCCACCACCGTGCCCGCGCTCTCGAGATCCAGTTCATCGTAAAGCTGCAGCTCCGAGGACGCGTAGGGGATCAGCCGCTCACTTTCCGTGGAAGTCTGTTCCACCTTGAGCGCCGCCGGCGTGCCGGCCAACCAGTTGTTCACGAACCAGCCCTGGCCGATCTCGATGTTCACCACGTCCGCCGGCGAGTTCGACGCGAAGCCCAGAAGATCCCCGCCCACGGGCGCGGGACCGGGATAGGCCGCCACGTCGAAGGTGTCGGCCAGGGCCTTCACGTCGAAGCGGAAGGCGCTGGTCTCGTCGGTGAAGCTCTTGGACAGGAACAGCCGCATGGTCACCGAGAGGATGCTGTCCGGATCCGCGGGCAGGCTGTCCCCCAGCGTCCCGGCCAGGTCGTACCACGCCAGGATGTCCGAGGCGTAGCCATCATGGGCGCCCGTGTAGAGCATCTCGGCGTCCACCAGCGGCTTGTCCGGCTCCGACACCGCCACGCTGCCCCAGGAGGCGAAGGCGGGCAGCCGCACCACCTGCGGGTCGTTGAGGTTCAGGTCGCCGGGGATGTCCGCGCCCACCAGGCCCGGATCGTCGCTGGTGCAGCCGGCCGCGAGCAGGGCGGCCGTGAGCAGGGCGGCCCAGGCCGTCGCCGTCAGGCGCGTCCGGGTCCCGTTGCGAAAGGTCATGCGTTCTCTCCCTCGGCCGTCGGGCGGCCAGTGGTTCCGGGTTTCGGGCGCGTGGATCCTAGGGTCCGGCACCCCGAGCGTCAAGGCGCGGCGTCCCCGCCGTCCTCGCGGCGGGCCGAGACGCCCAGGCGCCGGTAGCCCGTCTCGCGGATCAGATCGTAGAGCTTGACCACGTCGCCGTGGCGGCTGTCCGTGTCCGCGCGCAGGATCAGGCGGTCGTCGCCGGTGGCGGCCAGGCGCTGGCGCAGGGCCTGGCGCAGCTCCTCGTCGGACAGGCGGTCGTCGTCCAGGTACGTGGCGCCGTCGGCGGTCAGATAGAGGACCGCCGGCCCCTCGTCCACCGTCTCCGCGGTGCTGGACGAGGGCAGGTCCAGCTCGATGGCCGGCTGCTCCTTGAAGGTGGAGGTGACCAGGAAGAAGATCAGCAGCAGGAACATCACGTCGATGAGCGAGGTGATGTTGATGATGACCTTCCGGTCCCCGCGGGGCGGCGCGAAATCCATGCTACGCCCCCTTGGCGCGCAGCTTGCGGCGCCGCAGCCCGTCCAGCAGGCTGGTGGCGTGCTGCTCCAGCTCGAAGATGATGGCGTCGGCCCGGCCGCGCAGCCAGTTGTAGGCCACCAGCGTGGGGATGCCGATGATCAGGCCCGCCGCCGTGGTGATCATGGCCTCGCTGATGCCGCCGGACAGCAGCTCCGGATCGCCCAGCCCCGCGGAGCTCACCGCGGAGAACACGCGGATCATGCCGAACACCGTGCCCAGCAGCCCCAGCAGGGGCGCCACCGCGGCCACGGTCTCCAGCACGCCCAGGTTGCGGGAGATGCGCACCGCCTCCTGGCGGCCCGCCTCCTGCAGCACGTCGCGCACGATGGTCCAGTCGTCGTCCGCGTGGTCCAGCCCCGCGCGCACGATGTTGGAGAAGGGCCCCGGCTTGCGGTCCAGGATGGCCTTGGCCACCCCCAGGTCCGGCCCCGCGTCCAGGGTGGCCACCGCCTCCGCCACCTCCGGATAGACGATGCGGCCGCGGCGCAGCGCGTAGAGGCGCTCCAGGAACACGGTCAGCCCCACCAGGGAGCACAGCCCCAGCGGAATCATCATCACGTTGCCGGATCGGATCAGCTCCCACATCCGCGGTCCTCGACTTTCATGGTTGGGCCGGCCCTAGCGGGGCCGCCGGTTGCGCGGGCCCGGGCTGGGCTCGGTCCGCGTCGGCGCCGCGGCATTCCACGCAGGGTAGTGCAGCGCCAATTCGATCACAAGATGCTCCTCCGGGAAGTCCGGCGGCAGCGGCGCGAAGGGGGCCGTGGCCCGCAGGGCGCTGGTGCTGGCCTGATGGAGGGACTCGTGCCCCTCCTTGTCGATCACGTCCAGGCTGCCGATGGTGCCGTCCTTCTCCACCACCAGCCGCAGCACCGTCTTGCCGTCGATCACGCCCAGCCGGTAGGCGTAAGGCGGGATCCAGTGGGGCAGGAAATCGTTCTTGAAGCGCTCCAGCCACGGCGCGAACTCCCACTCCACCGTGTTCAGGGCGAAGTCGCCGAACTGGACCATGTTGCCGCCGGCGCTCACCGCGCGCTGGTCGTAGGTGAAGCCGCGGTCGCCGGGCAGGCCCTCCCGCTCGGCCAGGATCGACGGCACCGACCGCGCCGGCAGCTCCGCCAGGTCCGGGGCGCCGGACTCCTCGCCGCGTTTGCGCTGGGGATCCATGCCGTCGCGGCCGTCCTGGGGACCGGACCGTTCCACGCCCAGGGGATCCGCGCCGGCCTCCGGCCGGCCGCGCGACGCTTCCTCTCCCTGGTCCGCCTCGCCGCCGGCGCCGTCCTCCATCTGGGAGCGCGGACGCAGCACCACGGCGCCGCCGGGCGCGCCGCCGCCGGTGTCCTGGCGGATGGCCACCTGCTCCACCTCCCCGGGCGTCTCGGTGCCGGGCTTGGAACCGGCCTCGCCGCCCTCCAGCAGGTCCGCGGCGCGGCTGTTGACCGCGGCCAGGAAGTCGGGATTCTCCGGCGGCGCCTCCACCTCCTGGCGCTCCGGCACGCTGGTGAAGGCGCGGGGACCGTCGGGCTGGAACAGGGGATCGTCCGGCACCAGGACCATCTCCACCACGTCCTCCTGCGGCGCACGGGCGGACGGGGCGGCGGGGCGCAGCGCCTCGCCGATCAGGTCCAGGTTCCACGTCAGCAGGAGCACCAGTCCGTGCAGGACGAGGGCGGCGAGGAAGGCCCAGACGGTGGTGCGGCGGTTCGGCACGGTTCTCCTTGACGCTCGGGGCGCCCGCCCGGATGTTGTCTCGGCGGTCGCGTCGGCCGCGCGTTGGTCTCGTCCCTGGCCGCTCGGACCGCGGCGCGGAGCCTCACACTATGCATCGACCGTCCCCGCCTGACAACTCCGCGGACCGGGCGCGCCTCGTGGCCGAGGCCGTGGCCGATCTGCGTCGCCTGCCCTGGGGCGCCGAGGTGCGGGCGGGCGAGGCCCTGGCCGGGCTCACCACCTTCCGCATCGGCGGCCCCGCCGCCGGCGTGTGCCCGGTGCAAACGCCCGACGACGCGCGGCGGTTCCTGGATTTCGCGGCGGAACGCGGACTGCCCACGGTGTGCCTGGGCGGCGGCAGCAACGTGCTGGCCGACGACGCGGGGTTCGCGGGATTGGTCCTGCTCATGAGTGGAACGCACGTGCGGCTGGAATCCGGCGCGGTGCGTGCGGGCGCGGGGCTGGGCTTCGACGCCCTGGTGGAGCGCTGCCTGCAAGAGGGACGTCCGGGCCTGGCCTTCGCCTCGGGGATTCCGGGCAGCGTGGGCGGCGCCGTGGTGGGCAACGCGGGGTGCTACGGGCACGAGATCGGCGAGTTCGTGGAGGAGGCGCTGGTGCTGCGCCCCGACGGCCGCCTGGAGCGGCTGGGACGCGGGGATCTGGGCTTCGCCTACCGCACCTCGAGGCTCAAGACCGAAGCGGGCCTCCTGCTGGAGGTGACGCTGCGCCTGGAGCCGGCGGACACCGCGGCCGGCGCCGCCGAACGCGCCGAGCACCTGGCCGACCGCCGCCGTAAGCACCCCACCTCGGAGCCCTGCGCCGGCAGCTACTTCCAGAACCTGCCGCCTCTGGAGCCGGGCGGCCGCCGCCGGGCCGCCGGCATGCTCCTGGACGAGCTGGGCGCGCGGGGCTGGCGCGAGGGCGACGCCGGCGTCTTCGCCAAGCACGCCAACATCATCGTGAACCTGGGCCGGGCCACCAGCGGCGACGTGCTGCGGCTGGCCGACCGCATGCGCGGGGCCGTGCGGGACCGCCACGGGATCCTGCTGGATCCCGAGGTCCGCCACCTGCGCCCCACGGGCTTCGCCCCCGCCGCGGACTGAGGGGCCGCACGCCGATCCATGGTTGACACGGCCCGGCCAATGCCAGACATTTCAAGGGATTGCCAACCCCCGTTAGCCCGACTGGAGCGGACCATGCCCCGGACTCTCTTCGTCGTCCTGATGAGCGCCGTCATCGCCTTCGCGGTGCCCGCTGCGGCCCAGGACGAGGATGCCACCAAGCCCGCCAGCGACGAGCCCACGTTCAACCTGGACCCCTCGGTCGGCCGCGATGACCTGGAGACCGCGGTCCAGGATCAGGCTCCCGCCTACCAGCCCATCCTGCCCCGCAAGAAGCTGGAAGCGTCGGTGACCCTGGGCTACTGGGACCTGGCCAACACGCTGATCAAGATGGACCAGCTCATCTACAAGTACACCGACGAGTACACCTACTACGGCGACGTGGAGATCCAGGGCGAGTCGGCCTTCAACCCCATGATCCGCCTGAGCTACGACCTGGACACGTGGATGAGCGTGGAGGGCTTCTTCGACCTCTCCGTGTCCGAGTACTTCGCCACCATCACCAATCCCAACCGGCTGTCCAACGCCGCGGAGGGCGCCAGCCTGCAGCCCGTGGAGGAGCTGGGCGAGTTCGACGCCGAACGCCGCAGCAACATCACCCTGGGCGCCGGCATGAACGTGCTGTTCTACCCCCGCGACTACGGCAACTTCGGCAAGGGCCGCTTCCATCCCTACGTGATCGGCGGCGCCTCGCGCGTGTGGATGAGCATCAACTCGGACTACGCCGAGGACGCGGCCAGCCAGTGGCGCCTGTCCGGCGGCCTGGGCTTCCGCTACATCGCGGACGACCTGATCAGCGTGCGCTTCGAGATGCTCATGAACCACATGACCTACCAGTTCACGCCGAGGGACTACTTCAGCGACATCGACGACGGCACCACGCTGATCCCCGTCTACCAGTACGTGGACGGCCAGGGCGCCGTGGAGGTGGAGAGCTTCGAGAGCTACACCCTCAACTCCATGAGCTGGGCCCTGGGCTTCTTCGCCAACTTCTAGCCGCCCCGCGGCGGCCGCGCGATCCGGGGGCGCCTCCAGGGGCGCCCCTTTCGCATCCCCCCAGGCGCGATCAGCCGCCCGCCGCGACGTCCAGGACCGTCTCGCGCCGCCATCCCAACGCCTCGTTCACGTCCGCACGCTCCACGCGGTCGCGGTCGGCCAGCGCGGCCACCGTGCGCGCCACGCGGGCGCAGCGCAGGAGGCTGCGCACCGACAGCCCCAGCGAGGCCCGCAGGGCGTCCAGACGTTCGGCCGCGTCCGCGCTCAGGCGGCGGCGCGCGGCCGTCAGATCGTCGTCGGGCGCGGCGGCGAGACGGCGCCGCACCTCCGCCACGCGGGCGCGCACCGCGGCGCCGTCGACGCCCGCATCGGCGGACGTGTCCGCCATGCCGACGCCCCCGTCCACCACCTCCGCGAAGAGGTCGCAGCGGTCCAGCAGCGGCCCGGACACGCGCCGCCGGTGACGCTCCACGTCGGCGGGACCGCAGGTGCAAGGGCGCACCGGGCTGCCGAGCCAGCCGCAGCGGCAGGGGTTCATGGCCGCCAGCAGCTGGAAGCGGGCGGGCCAGAGGCGCACGCCGCCGCCGCGCGCCACGTTCAGCACGCCTTCCTCCAACGGCTCGCGCAGCACCTCCAGCACGCCGGGGGCGAACTCGTTGACCTCATCCAGGAAGAGCACGCCGTGGTGGGCCAGGGTGATCTCGCCGGGGCGCAGTCCGCTGCCGCCGCCCACCAGGCCCGCGCGGGTCACGGTGTGGTGCGGCGCGCGGAAGGGGCGCGCCGGCCGGGCGGGCAGGCCGTCGGTGCGCCGGCAGGCGCCGTGGATGCGCAGGACCTCCAGGGCCGCATCGCCGTCCAGCGGCGCCTGCAGGGCGGCCACGGCCCGGCAGAGCCGGGTCTTGCCCACGCCCGGCGGTCCCACCAGCAGCAGGTTGTGGCGGCCCGCAGCCGCCACCGTGGCCAGGCGCACCAGGTGCGTCGGCGTGGTGCGCAGATCCGGCGCCGCGCCGACGTCGCCCGCGGCTGCGGGCAGCGGACGCCCCCCTTCGCGCCAGGGCACGGCGGCGCGTCCTGTGCACCAGGCCCAGGCCGCGCCCAGGTCGCGGACACCCGCCACCAGCACGCCCGGCACCAGGCGCGCCTCCTCGGCCTGTCCGGCGGGCACCACGAACCGCCGATGGCCGGCCCGGGCCAGGGTCATGACCATGGCCAGCAGGCCGCGCACGGGCTGCACGCGCCCCGAGAGCGAGAGCTCCCCCAGGACCACCGCGCCGTCCAGCGCCGGCGGCGCGCCGCGGTCGGCGCCCTGCAGGCCCACCCCCAGGGCCACCGCCAGCTCCACGGCCGCGCCCTCCTTGCGCACGTCGGCCGGCGCCAGGTTCACCACCACGCGTCCGCTGGGCCGCGCCAGCCCCTGGTTGCGCATGGCGGACAGCACGCGCTCGCGGCTCTCGCGCACCGCCGCGTTGGGCAGCCCCACGATCTGGAACGAAGGCAGCCCGCGGCCGGCGTCCACCTCCACGCGCACCTCGTAGCCCGTGAGCCCGTCCAGGGCCCCGCTGCGGATCAGGACGATCATCGGCACCTCCCCACGCATCGACCTTGCGGGATCCGTGCCCACGGCCTTCACGGCGTTCGCCGCGGTTCCGCGCAGGGGGGTGTCGCCGCGCGGCGTCGCGGTCCGTGGGAGCGTCGCCCCACGCCGACACGGGCACACGCGGAAAGGCCCCGCCTCCCGGAGGGAGACGGGGCCTTCGCGGTGCGCCGTGAGGGGCCCGGAACCTAGCGGTACAGGTTCTTGAGCGCCCCGAAGGTGCTGGCCTCGTTCGGCGTGGGGTCGTACGGGAAGATGATCTTCACGCCGAAGATGTAGTCGTAGCCGTTGGGAACCTGGATGAAGGGACTGGGCTCGCCCACGCCGGTGCCGGCGAAGGTCCAGCCGTCCAGGGGAAACTCCAGGTCCTGCAGGTCGCCCAGGGACGAGCCGCCGGTCAGCGCGCAGGTGCCGATGCCGGCGCCCGTGTAGCCGAAGCCCAGCGGGTTGTTCAGGATGAGCTCCCAGCCGTCGTCCACGGCCGCCTCGACGAACATGTCGCCGTCGGTGAAGGAGCCGGGCAGGGCGTAGTCGCCCGCGGTGCCGCCGGCGATCATGTCCGAGTACATGCGGATGGTGCCGCCCTCGAACTGGAACGTCTTGCGGTGGGTGACCAGGTCCTCGTTGAAACCGGTCACCGTCATGCCGCTCACGGCCACGGTGTACTGGTACGTGTCGAAGTCCATGGGCAAGGGGGTCGGAGCGCTGATGGCGGGGTTGGCGATGCCATACACGGTCAGCGAGGCGCCGACCTGGTCCGTGCCCGGGGTCATCATCGCGAAGCCCTCGAACGTGAACTCCACCTGGCCCATGGCCGGGGAGACAGCCAAGGCGACCAGGGCGGCCAGAACGGTGATCTTGTACAACGTCTTCATCGTGCCCTCCTTTCTTTCGCCTTAGCGGAACAGCTGCTTCACGTGACTGAAGGTCATGTCCTCGTTCGGCACGGTGGGATCATGGAAAATGTGGCCGTCGGCCTCGAGGTCGTAGCCCTCGGGGATGGTGCTGTCGGCGGCGATGACGCCCGCGATGGTCAGGCCAAGCGGGTACGCCAGCTCCTCGTCCGCGCTGCCCACGTTGGGGCCGAGCTCGAAGATGACCTGGCCCTGGTAGTCGCCGGCGCCGGTGTTGGTGTTGTAGGTCATCACGAAGTTCACCAGGGTGCCGTACAGGTACACCTCGCCGTCGCTGAACGACGCCACGGCGCCGGGCTCGGGCGGGTTCACTCCGTAGAAGGCGGGCGTGTAGCCGCCGGCGGCGATCTCATCGGCGATGAGGTCCAGGGTGCCGCCGGTGTAGCTGATCTGGATCATGCCGCCGCCCTGATCCACGGCGCCGCCGGACACCAGGCCGCTCAGGACCCAGGTGTACTCGTAGTCGGCCGTGGGGAAGAACGGCGAGTAGCTGAAGCCGTCCACGAAGCCGAGGCCGGCGAGAACGTCGCCCGCATCGCTGGGCGGGAAGCCCGGCGTGCCCGGCGCGTTCACGGACTCGTACAGGTAACCGATGATGTTCAGGGTCTCGTAGGTCTGGGCGTGAGCGAATCCCGCCCCCAGCACGAGCATGATCATCAGCAAGGTCAGTCGTTTCATTGTCTCCCCCCGTGTCGATGGTCGTCGGACAGACACCGACCGCGATGTTGCCCAGTCTCAGCAAGGTGATGTCGAAGGCGGTCCCGCGGTATGGGCGGTCGACGCGTGGAGGCGAGAGCACGTGTCGATGATTCTGGACGGGATGCCGATGCCGACCGACGCGAGAGAGGCGCGACCGGCACCGCAGCCACCCTACCACCGGGCACCGACAATGACAACCAAATCGGCGCGGATCTTCTGTTTTTTCAAGCCTCGCGAGTGGGATTGCGACAAAAAAGCGGAGATTCCCGAAAGAATCTCCGCTCGAACTCGAATCGCGACGGGCGGGGACGCGGCCCCGACGACGCAGGGCCTAGAGGTCGCAGGGACGGACGGTCTTGCGGCCGTTGGCCAGGGCGCGCTCCTCGGCGGCCTTGATCAGCGAGTACACCTTCTTGTCGAGGGCCTCGTAGAACTCGCCCGACACGTTGCACTCCTTGACGGCTTCCTTGGTCTTGGTCTTGCTGATGATCATGTCCTCGTCCTCCTGAGTGAGGGTCCAAGCTCGGTGGGAATCCTGCGCCGCGGTGGCGGTGGTCCACGGGCGGCGGATGTCGCCAGGCGCGTCCGATCCTGCGGCGGCGACATGGCCCCTAGGGGAACGGCATTCCCGGAATGGGGCCACACAATGGCCTCGACACCTGTGTTCGTCAAGCGTAACTTTGACGCGCCCGCCCCGCCACCCGCTCCCCCCGTGGAAGGATTCCCCGATGGCTCCGGACGCCGTGCTCGACTATCTCAAGACCCGCCAGGACCGCCACGTGGAGCAGCTCTGCGAGTGGCTGCGCATCCCCAGCATCAGCTCCGTCCAGGCCCATGCGCCGGACGTGCGGCGCGCCGCCATGTTCGTCCACGACGAGCTGAAGGCCTTGGGCCTGGAGACCGAGCTCATCGAGACCGACGGCCATCCCCTGGTCTACGCCCAGACCGAGCAGCGCCCGGAGCGGCGCACGCTGCTCTTCTACGGCCACTACGACGTGCAGCCCGTGGACCCGCTGGACCTGTGGCACTCCCCGCCCTTCGAGCCGGCCATCCGCGACGGCATCATCTACGCCCGCGGCGGCAGCGACGACAAGGGCCAGCTCTACACCCACGTCAAGGCCCTGGAGGCGTACCTGAAGACCGGCACCGAGCTGCCGGTGAACGTGAAGTTCATCATCGAGGGCGAGGAGGAGTGCGGCGGCCCGGCCATCTACCGCTACGTGGAGGCCAACCCCGGGAAGCTGGCCTGCGACGCCGTGGTGATCAGCGACACCAGCCTCTACGACGCCGACACGCCGGCCATCTGCTACAGCCTGAAGGGCCTGGCCTACATGCAGATCGATGTGAAGGGACCCGGCGCGGACCTGCACTCTGGCAGCTTCGGCGGCACGGTGCAGAACCCGGGCAACGCCATCTGCGAGATCGTGGCCAAGCTCAAGGACGCCGACGGCGTGGTGCGGATCCCCGGCTTCTACGACGACGTGCTGCCGGTGGACGCCGACGAGAAGGCGGCCTTCGCCTCGCTGGACTACACGGACGAGGTGCTGCGCCGCGACACCGGCGCCCCCGGCCCCTTCGGCGAGAAGGGCTACACCACCCTGGAGCGCATGTGGGCGCGCCCCACCTGCGACGTGAACGGCCTATGGAGCGGCTACAGCGGCGAGGGCGCCAAGACCATCGTGCCGTCGGTGGCGGGCGCCAAGGTGAGCATGCGGCTGGTGCCGAACCAGAACCCCAAGACCATCGCGCGGCTGTTCACGGAGTACGTGCAGAGCATCGCCCCGCAGGGCGTGGAGGTCACCGTCACCGACCATCACGGCGCCAACCCGGTCATGGTGCCCCGCGACTCGGCCATGATGGAGGCGGGCATGCGCGCCATGGAGCACGGCTTCGGCAAGCGGCCGGTGTTCATCCGCGAGGGCGGATCCATCCCCATCGTGGGCACGTTCCAGGCCAGCCTGAAGTCGCCGGTGCTGCTGCTGGGCTACGGCCTGCCCAACGACAACATCCACTCGCCCAACGAGAAGTTCCACATCGAGAACTTCGTGAACGGGATCCGCACCACGGCGCACCTGCTGCAGGAGGCGGCGCGGTAGCGGGCGCGGCCGGGGGCGGATTGACAAAGGGCGCTCCCGCGACTAGTTTCCGGGTTCCGGCGTCCCCGTCGTCTAGTGGTTAGGACACCGGCTTTTCAAGCCGGCAGCACGGGTTCGATCCCCGTCGGGGATGCCAGATCCTTCCAGGCGGCCCTCACCAGAGGGGCCGCCTTTTTCATGAATTCATCTTTTTTTCAACTCATGAGCCAGGATCGGGTATTATTGTAGGCCGGATCGATCGTCCGGCCTTCGACCGAGGGCGGGACACGGGAGCCTCCCTTTTGCTGGAAAGTGGGACGACATGAAGAATGTGAATGTGATCTTCGCGCTGGCGCTGCTGCTGATCGCCGCCCCGGTGCTGGCCCAGAGCGTCGTGATCAACGAGCTGGACAGCGACACCGTGGGCACCGACGCCCTGGAGTTCGTGGAGCTCTACGGCGCTCCGAACACTTCGCTCGACGGCCTCGTGCTGGTCTTCTACAACGGTTCCAACGACCTGTCCTACGCCGCCTTCGACCTGGACGGCTTCAGCCTGGACGCCAACGGCTTCTTCCTGCTGGGCAACGCCGCGGTCGTGCCCACGCCGTCGATCCTCTTCAACGGCAACTTCCTGCAGAACGGCGCCGACGGCGTGGCCCTCTACACGGCCAACGACGTGGACTTCCCCCTCAACACCCCGGTGACCGACGTGAACCTGGTGGACGCCCTGGTCTACGGCACCAGCGACGCCGACGACGCCGGCCTGCTGGCCGTGCTGACCCCGGGCCGCCCCCAGATCGATGAGAACCTGAACGGCGCCAAGGACTTCGAGTCCGTGCAGCGCTGCAACGACGGTGCCGGCGACTTCTACGTCACCGCTCCCTCGCCGGGCGCCAGCAACGACGCCGCCTGCGCGTCGGTGGGCAACGAGAACGTGAACTGGGGCACCCTGAAGAGCCTGTACCGCTAAGCGGTCCTCTTCGCTCCGTCGCGGGCCGCCTCCCCAGGGGGGCGGCCCGTTCCGTTCCCCTCGCGCCCTTTCCGCTATCTCCTACCCAAACGGGCCCCTTCTGTGCTAGGATCCAACGGCTTGTCCGTGTCCCTCGACGACCCGTAGCCAGAACAGGAACCCGACGATGACCGACGATCTGCGCTCCGACGGCCTGCCGGAGATCCCCGCCGAGCCCACGCCCGACACGCCCGCAGCCCCCGACGCCGCCTTCGAGTCCGGAGAGGACTTCGCCGCCATGCTGGCCGCGGACGACGCCCGCCGCGCGTCCGGCGCCCCCGAGCCCAAGCCCGGCGACAAGATCACCGGCAAGGTGGTGCAGATCGCCGCGGACGAGGTGTTCGTGGACTACGGCGGCCGCGGCGAACTGCCCCTCTCCTCCACCTTCGTGAAGGACGCCGACGGCAACCTCACCGTGAAGGAGGGCGACGAGATCACGGCCTTCGTCACCGGCAAGCCCGGCGACCTGCGCCTGGAGCTCAAGCGCAAGCTCTCGGGCAAGGACCCCAAGCCTCTGCAGGAGGCCATGGCGAGCGGCGTGCCCCTGGCCGGCCGCGTGACCGAGACCAACAAGGGCGGCTTCGTGGTGGATCTGGGCGGCTGGCGCGCCTTCTGCCCCATCAGCCAGATCGACGACCGCTACGTGGAGGACCCCAACGTGTGGGTGGGCCGGGACCTGGAGTTCCGCGTCATCGAGTTCAGCGAAGGCGGACGCCGCCTCGTGGTCTCGCGCCGCGCCATCCTGGCGGAGAGCAAGCAGGAGCGCGCCGCGGAGACCCGCAAGCGCCTGCACCCCGGCGTGATCCTCCAGGGCACCGTGGCCCGGCTGCTGCCCTTCGGCGCCTTCATCGACATCGGCGGCGTGGAGGGCCTGGTGCACGTCTCGGAGATCAGCCACGCGCGCGTCAGCCACCCCGGCGACGCCCTCAAGGAGGGCCAGGAGGTGGAGGTCAAGGTGATGGACATCCAGAACCTGGGCCGCGGCAAGGAGGAGCGCATCAGCCTGTCGATGAAGGCTCTGGCCGGCAACCCCTGGGACCGCATCCGCGAGAAGTACAACGAGGGCGACTGGGTGGAGGGCGTGGTGGTGGGTCTGGCCCCCTACGGCGCCTTCGTGGAGCTGGAGCCGGGCCTGACGGGTCTGGTGCACATCTCGGCCCTGTCGTCGGACCGCATCGAGCATCCGGCCGACGTGGTCCAGGAGGGCCAGCAGGTGTCCGTGCGGGTCATCGAGGTGGACCCGGCGCGGCAGCGCATCTCCCTGTCCATCACGAGCTGAAGGTTCCGCCGCCGGACGGGAAACGGGGCCGCTCCCTTGGGGGGCGGCCCCTTCGTCTTGGGGCGGGGTTCAGCCGCGCAGCTCGCGGTAGGCCGCCGCCAGACGCTCCGCGGCGTGGGCCGCCTCCGCATCGGTCACGTCCTTGTGCAGGCCGATGCGCAGGGTGGAGGCCGCGGCGTCGGGCCCCAGGCCCAGGGCGGTGAGGATGCGCGAGACCTCGGCGCTCCCGGAGCCGCAGGCGGCGCCGGTGCTCAAGGCCAGGGTGGGCGCACGGCGCAGCAGATCCGCGGCCTTCACGCCGGGGAAGGTGAGGCTCAGGCTGCCGGGCAGTCGATGCCGGGCGCTGCCGTTGAGGCGCAGCTCCGGGATGGCCCCCGCCAGGCGCAGGTAGAGCTCCGAGCCCAGGCGGCGCAGGCGCTCGGCGCGGGCGTCCATCTCCGCGGCCGCCAGGCGGGCGGCCTCCCCCAGGCCCACGACCCCCGCGAGGTTGGGCGTGCCGGAGCGCCTTCCGTCCTCCTGGCCGCCGCCCAGGATGCGGGCGGCCGGACGCACGCGCGGGTCACGCCGCCGCACCACCAGGGCGCCGCTGCCCGCCGGTCCGTGGAACTTGTGCGCGGAAAGGGAGAGCAGACCCAGGCCGTCGTCCCGGAAGTCCACGGGCACGCGGCCCACGGCCTGGGCGCCGTCCACGTGCAGGGGCACGCCCCGCTCGCGGCAGACGGCGGCCGCCTCGCGCCAGGGCTGGACGGTGCCCACCTCGTTCTGGGCGCCGATGAGCGACACCAGCGCGGTCTCCGGGCGCAGCCGCGCCGCCACCGCGGCGGGGTCCACCAGCCCCTCTCCGTCGCAGGGCACCTCCTCCACGCTCCAGCCGCGCGCGGCCAGGGCCTGGGCGGGCCGCAGCACGGCGGGGTGCTCCAGGTTGCTGATCAGCAGGTGGCGGGGTTCGGCGTGGAGTTCGGCCAGGCCCAGCAGGGCCTGGTTGCAGGCCTCGGTGGCGCCGCTGGTGAAGATCACCTCGGACGGGTCGGCGTGGACCAGCGCGGCCACCTGCTCGCGGGCGCGTTCCAGCAGGGCGGCCGCGGCCCAGCCCAGGGCGTGATCGCTGGCGGGATTGCCCACGCGGCCGTCCAGCACGGACAGCATGGCCTCGCGCACGCGGGGGTCCAGGGGCGTGGTGGCGTGGGCGTCCAGGTCGACGGGGGTGCGCACGGCCTCAGCTCAGCTCCAGCATCCGCTCGATGGGCACGCGCGCCTTCTCGCCCAGGGCGCGGTCAAGCACCACCTCCGGCGTGCGGTCGCGCATGCAGAGGTAGAGCTTCTCCAGCGTGTTGAGCTTCATGTAGGGGCACTCGTTGCAGCTGCAGGACTCGTCCGCGCCGGGCACCGTGAGGAAGGACTTGCCCGGGCTCTCGCGCCGCATCTGGTGCAGGATGCCGGGCTCGGTCACCACGATGATCTCCGACGCGTCCGTCTCCCGCGCGAACTTCAGCAGCGCGGCGGTGGATCCGATATGGTCCGCGTGCTGCAGGATGGCGTCCGTGCACTCGGGGTGCGCCGCCACCACCGCCTGCGGGTGCAGCGCCTGGATCTCCACCAGCTTCTTCTCCGAGAACTGCTCGTGCACCTCGCAGCTCCCGTCCCAGAGCACCATCTCGCGGCCGAGCTGCTGGGACACCCAGCGGCCCAGATGCCGGTCCGGGGCGAAGACGATGGGCCGGTCCTCCGGCACCGAGGCCACGATGCGCAGGGCGTTGCCCGACGTGCAGATGAGGTCGCTCATGGCCTTGGTGTGGGCCGAGCAGTTGATGTAGCTGATCACCGTGTGGTCCGGGTAGCCCTTGAGGAACTCCGCGAAGGCCTCGGGGGGGCAGCCGTCGGCCAGGCTGCAGCCGGCGTTGAGGTCCGGCAGCAGGACCGGGGTGTCCGGGTTGAGGATCTTGGCCGTCTCCGCCATGAAGTGCACGCCCGCGAACACGATCACGTCCGCGTCCGCGCGGGCCGCGGCCTGGCTCAGGGCCAGGGAGTCGCCCACGTGGTCGGCCACGTCCTGCACGTCGGCCTCCTGGTAGTAGTGGGCCAGGATGACGGCGTTCATCTCGCGGCGCAGGCGGTCGATCTCGGCGAAGAGATCCAGGTCGGGCGACACCGGGGCGGTCACGGGATCGGTCATGGGCCGGGCCTCTCGGGAAAGGGGATTCGGGGACCGTCCCGGTTCAATGTCGTCACGCCGGGAAACGGCGGCAAGTCCCTATGGACAAGGGGTTGGCGGATGCTTACTATTCATGGAGCCGGTCCGCGACGCCCACGTCCTGCACGTGCCGCGTCGCCCAGTGCCCGCATGCCGACCCCACCATACACTCGAGGGATCGATCCGCAATGAAAAACGGCTTCCCGTTCCATGCGTACCGCTCCACCGCCGCCTGGCGTCTGCTGCCCCTGCTGCTCGCGGTGCTGGTCATGGCGCTGATCGCCGGCGGCTGCAGCGACGAAGAGAACACCGACGTCACCCAGACCCCCTTCCCCGAGCCCGAGCTCCAGCCCTGGCTCCTGGACGTGTGGGGCACCGGACCGGACGACGTCTACGTGGTGGGCCAGCCCAACGTGCTGCTGCACTGGAACGGCTCGGCCTGGACCCTGGTGGACGGCATCGGCCCCGACGTGCTCACCGCGGTCTGGGGCACCGGCACCGGCACCGTCTACGCCGTGGGCCACGGCGGCGCCATCCTGCGCGGCAGCGGCACCTCCTTCACCGGCATGGCCAGCGGCACCGAGGAGAACCTCTACGACGTGGGCGCCGGCCCGTACGACGCCATCTACGCCGTGGGCGAGAAGGGCGCCATCCGCCGCCTCTCCGGCAACACCTGGGTCTCCACCCAGCAGCTGGCCTACCGCTACAGCGATCAGGACGTGGCCCTGGACACGCTGGTGCTGAACGAGGACATCCAGTCGCTGACCACCGTCAACCCCTACGGCCTCGCGGGCGACCACGCGTCGGTGCTCATGGAGAACGACATCCCCGCCTACGACCACGAGTGGCTCTGGGGCGCCATCAGCGACACCACCGGCTTCATCAAGGCGGGCGCCTACGGCGACGCCCTGGAGGACACCTACCTGGGCAACAAGCTGGGCCGCGTGCTGCGCCTGGTGGACGACCCTGCCGACGGCCTGACCTGGGAGCTCCTGGCGGACGCCAACGGCGACGAGGCCCGTCCCGCCACCTTCCCCCAGGCCATCTCCGGGCTCTGGTTCGACGCCGCCAACGCCCGCCTGCTGATCACCACCAGCGCCGGCCGCATCGGCTCGCTGATGACCGACGGCAGCGCTTCGGAGATCCTCTACGCGGACACCGCCTGGCTGTCGTCCGTCTGGGGCGCCGGCAACGGCGAGATCTGGGCCTGCGGCAAGGAGGGCGTGGTCCTCTACAGCGACGACGACGGCCTCACCTGGACCCAGGTGGAGGTCCCGCTGCCCGACACGTCGGGCAAGTCCGGCATCGGCAAGTACGGACGTCTCGATCCCTGAGCGTCCGCTCCCCCGGGCCCGGCCGCCGTGCGGCCGGGCCTTTTTTCCGTGTTCCATCCCTTGATCGAGGAGGTTCCCCCATGACCCGGACCGGCTTCGCCCGTCGTCTGGTCTCGGCCGCGCTCGCGTGCGTGGTCCTGGCCGTCGGCACCGCCCTGGCCTACGAGCCCGACCCCGCGGCTCCGCGCTCCGCCGTCCCCGCCGAGTACACGTGGAACTGGTCCCACGTCTTCCCCGACGTGGCCGCGTGGGAGACCGAGCTCGCCGCCGTGCAGGAGCTCGTGCCCACCCTGGCCGCCTTCGAGGGCCGCCTGGGCGAGAGCGCCGACACGCTGTACGAGGCCGTGTCCACCATGGAGGAGGCCAGCCAGCGCCTCATGCGCCTGTACGCCTACACGCAGCTGCGCCTGGACGTGGAGCTCTCCAACCCGGAGAACCAGGCCATGCAGGGCAAGGTGGGCTTCCTGTTCCAGCAGTTCGGCGGCACGGTCAGCTACATGACCCCCGAGCTGCTGTCGCTGCCCGAGGCCACCATCGACGCCTTCCTGGCCCAGAAGGCCGAGCTGAAGGTCTACGAGTACTACATGCGCGACATCCAGCGCATGAAGGCCCACACCCTGAGCAAGGCCGAGGAGCGCATCCTGAGCATGGCCGGCCAGGTGCGCGGCGCCAGCGCCGAGGTCTCCGAGAAGCTGCGCGACGTGGACCTGACCTTCCCCGACATCCTGCATGAGGACGGCACCCTGCGTCCCCTGACCCTGGCGGGCTTCGGCCGGGCGCGCTCCAGCGGCTCCTACGCCCAGCGCAAGCTGGCCTCGGAGGCGTTCTTCTCCACCTTCCGCCAGTTCGAGAACACCCTGGCCGCCACCCTGGACGGCGTGGTGAAGTCGCACCTGCTGACCAAGGAGCTCCGCGGCTACGACAGCTGCCTGGAGGCCGCGCTCAAGGGCGACAACATCGACCCCAGCGTGTACCGCAACCTCATCGACACCATCAACGCCAACCTGGACCGCACGCTGCACAAGTACGTGGACCTGCGGCGCAAGGTGCTGGCCCTGGACGGTCCGCTGGACTTCGCCAACCTCTACAACCCCCTGCTGGACGGCGAGGAGCGCGCCTACCCGTACGAGGAGTGCCGCACCATCCTGGCCGAGGGCCTCAAGCCCCTGGGCAAGGAGTACGTGGGCCTGGTGAAGACCGCCGCCGACCCGGCCAACGGCTGGATCGACGTGTACCCCAACAAGAACAAGCGCACGGGCGCGTACAGCTCCGGCATCGTGGCCTGGATGGACGGCGGCCACCCCTACGTGCTGCACAACTACGACGACACCCTGGACGCCGTGTTCACCACGGCCCACGAGTTCGGCCACGCCCTGCACACCTACTACAGCTATAAGAACCAGCCCTTCATCTACGGCGACTACACCACGTTCCTGGCCGAGGTCGCCTCGACCTGCAACGAGGAGATCCTCCTGAGCTACCTGCTGGCCAAGGAGAAGGATCCGGTGCAGCGCCTGATGCTGCTCAACAAGCGCATGGAGAACATCCGTCTGACCATCTTCCGGCAGACGCTCTTCGCCGAGTTCGAGCTGGCCTTCCACGAGTACGCCGAGCAGGACAACGCCCTGACGGCCGACTTCCTCAACAGCACCTACGCCGGGCTGATCCAGAAGTACTACGGCCCCAACTTCCAGATGGGCGAGAACGACGCGGTGGAGTGGGCCTTCATCCCTCACTTCAACTACGACTTCTACGTCTTCACCTACGCCACGGGCCTGACCAGCGGCATCTCGCTGGCCAAGGAGATCCAGAAGTCCGGGCAGAAGGCGGCCGACCGCTACATCGACAACATGCTCAAGGGCGGCTCCAGCGCGCCTCCCCTGGACCTGCTGCGGGCCGCGGGCGTGGACATGGCCACCCCCGCTCCCATCGTCACCATGCTGGACCTCTTCGAGGACACGGTGGCGGAGTTCGACGCCCTGTGGACCAAGACCTTCGGCGCCAAGTAGCCGCGGTCTCCGCACCGGAACGACGACGGGCCGCCCTCGCGAGGGCGGCCCGTTTCCGTAACGATCGTGCGGAGAGACGGGCGTCAGCGCGCCAAACCGGAGAAGCGCACCCCCACGCCCACGCGGAGCACGTCGCGGTCCAGGCCGCGGGACAGGGGTCCGCTGCGGCCGTAGCCCACGCGCAGGCGGGCCGCTCGGTGCAGCTCCAGCCCCAGCGTCACGGTGGCCTGGCCCACCACGCCGCCGTCCACGTCCACGCCGCCGCCGCCGGCCGCGCCGGCCAGCAGCTCCAGCTCCAGGTCCACGCCGCCGCTCAGGGCGCGGCGCAGGCCGCCGCCGGCCAGGCCCACGGCGTAGCCGCCGGCGCCGCCGTCGTGGGCGGCCAGGGCGTGGCCGCTGAGGAATCCGTGGCGACCCACGCGCACGTCGATGGCCGCGCCGCCCAGCCCCAGCCGCTGCTCCGCCTCGCCGCCCTTGCGGCGCAGGCCGGCGGGCGCCGATTCCCACTGCTGGTACACGCGCACGCGCAGATCGCGCGGCAGGTAGTAGCTGGATCCGGGCACGCGCCAGCCTCCGGTGGCCACGGGCACGCGGAACGAGCGGCCCAGGCCCACCAGCAGGTCCGTGGTGCGGTAGCCGCCGCCCGGGGCGCCCGTCATGCCGCCGCCCAGGCGGCTGTGGAAGCCGTGGCCCAGCTCGTGCTCCCAGACCAGGGCGCCGCGCACCAGGAAGCCGCCGCCGGTGTCCACGCGCCCGCCGCCGCCCAGGCCCACGCCGCCGCTCAGGCGCAGCACGTCGCCGGGCGCCAGGGGCATGCGGTAGCCCAGGTCCGTCATGATCTGGGCGTAGCCGTCGGCGCCGCCTCCCGCGGCCCCGGCCAGGCTCAGCTCCAGCGCCATGCCCTCGCCAAGACCGCTCTCCCAGGCCACGCCCACCAGGGCGTTGGCTTCATCGTGCGGCCTGCCGTCCACGCCCGCGGTGCCGGCCCGGGGCCGCGTGGCGATGATCACGGCGTCGAAGCGCTGGTCCAGGGGATGGAAATAGCGGTCGGGGAACGCCTCGTCCACATCCACGGGCTCGCCGCCGCGCCAGCCGTCGCGCAGGAAGAGCTCCAGGGGGCGCGAGAAGGTCACGGCCACCTGGTCCGAGGAGATGGAGCCGTTGGGGAACTCGATCCAGCTCCAGCCCAGCCCCAGATCGCCCAGGCGCGTGGGCAGGGCCAGGCCGGCGTGACCGCGCAGCATGAGGCCGCCGCCCTGGGGCGCCGAACCGCCGCCGCCGGCGCCCACGAAGACGCCCGTGTCCAGGCGCCAGTCCGCACCCAGGGGCGGACGCCAGGCCGCGCTCAGGCCGCCCGTGAAGAAGCCGCCGCGCTCGCCCCGGGCCGCGCCGTAGACGGCCGCGCCCAGGTGCCAGTCCTCGTAGGCGTGGGCGCGCAGGCCCAGGCCGATCAGGCCCATGTCCTCCCCCGCCGCCAGGGTCAGCTCCTCGTACGAGAGCTCCACCGCGGCGGGCAGGGAACGGAACCCCGAGTCCGCGAACAGCGGGCGGGATCCCAGCAGCAGGAGCAGCGGAAGCAGGCGGATCCAGGGGGTCACGTGAGTCCGTTTCGCTGACGCCGCCGCGTCCGGCGCGGGGGCGGGTCCGCGGCGGTCCGGCGAGCGTGTGGACGGGAAAGATAGCAGGGGGGAGCGGGGCGTGTCAAAGCGGTGGAAAAGGGTGCGGGAAGGAGCGGCGTTCCCGGGGATCGGGAGCGGGCCCGGAACGAAACAACGGGCCGCGGCCCCGCCGCAACCCGTTGCTGTCGTTGGTAGGCCGCCCGGGACTCGAACCCAGCACCACCTGATTAAAAGTCAGGTGCTCTACCTGATGAGCTAGCGGCCCACTCGGATCGGGCCCCAACATAGGGGGGCCGACGCGCGGCGTCAAAAGGGTCAGGTGGTGACGCCCTCCGGCGTCCAGATCATGGCGTCGCGGTGCTTGCCCACGCTCACGCCCTCGATGTGCACGCCCAGGGACTGCTCCAGGTACTCCAGATACTGCCGGGCCCGCGCGGGCAGGTCCTTCAGGGAGCGGCAGGCGGAGAGGGACTTCTCCCAGCCGGGGAAGTCGCGCAGGACCGGCGCGCAGCGGGCGAGCTGCTCCGCGCTGGTGGGATAGTGGTCCAGGCGGCCGCCGTCCAGGTCGTAGGCCTCGGCCACGCGGATGACCGGCATGGTGTCCAGCACGTCGAGCTTGGTGATCACGGCCCCGGTCATGCCGTTGATGTCCACGGCGTAGCGGGCCGCGGGCAGGTCGAACCAGCCGCAGCGGCGGGCGCGGCCCGTGGTGGCCCCGAACTCGCCGCCCAGGGTGCGCAGGGATTCGCCCTCCTCCCCCTTCAGCTCCGAGGGGAACGGCCCGTTGCCCACGCGCGTGCAGTACGCCTTGAAGATGCCGGTGACCTCCTGCAGCACCCGCGGCGGCAGGCCGGAGCCGGTCAGCGCGCCGCCCACCGAGGGGTTGCTGGAGGTGACGTAGGGATAGGAGCCGTGGTCCACGTCCAGCAGGGTGCCCTGGGCGCCCTCGAAGAGCACGGATTCCACGCCGTCGCGCACGCCCTTCAGCTCCCGGTAGCCGTCCACGATGAGGGGCTTGAGCGACTGGGCCAGCACCACCAGCTCCTGGGCGATGGCCGGCGCCGGCAACGGATCCGCCTCGTACAGGGCGGCCAGCATCTCGTTGGCCTCCAGGACCTTCTCGATGACCTTGCGCTCCAGGTTCTCCTTGGGCAGCAGCAGGTCGCCCATGCGCAGGCCCGAGCGCTGGCACTTGTCCACGTACGCGGGACCGATGCCGCGCCCCGTGGTGCCGATGCTCTTGCGCTTGCGCGCCGACTCCGCCTGCTCGTCGCGGGCCTTGTGGGTGGGCAGGATGATGTGGGCCGCGGCCGACACGTAGAGCCGGTCGCGCACCTTCAGGCCCAGCTCCTCCAGCCCCAGGATCTCGTCGCGCAGCTCCCAGGGATCGATGACCATGCCGTTGCCCAGGTACCCGCGCACGCCCGGGCGCAGCAGGCCCGACGGCAGCAGGTGCAGGACCACCTGGCCCTCGTCGCGCACGATGGTGTGGCCGGCGTTGGCGCCGCCCTGGTACCGCACCACCCAGTCCACGCCCTCGCTCAGGGCGTCCACGATCTTGCCCTTGCCCTCGTCGCCCCACTGGCCGCCGATGATCACGCGGTTGGTCACGATCTGCTCCCGGTTGCGGCGGACCGCGCGCGGCGGCCCTGCCTCACAAAAAAACGAGTCTCGCAGCGGAGACCGTCGTCCTCCGGACCCGGGGGTCCGGCCCGTAGGATAGTGGAATCAGCGCCCGTTGAACAGGCTCTTGAGCTCCGACCAGGTAAACTCTTCGTTGTGGGCGGTGGAGCTGCAGTCGGGGGCGCCGGGGTTGCTGGACTCCTCCTGGACCCCGTTGTCCGCCACGCCGTTGCCGTCCACGTCCCCCAGCTCCACCCCGTTCAGACAGCCGTCCCCGTCCGAGTCCAGCTTGGCCAGCTCGTAGTTCCAACGGCGGCCGGCCGCCAGGAAGTCCAGGCCGAAGTCGTTGAGCTCGAAGCTGTTGGCGTTGGGCTCGGACAGCACGTGGCAGTTGGCGCAGGCGAAGGGCGTGAAGACGGGCAGCTGCTCCATGTCCGCCTGGGTGGCCGCGGCGGGCGTGGCGAGCAGCGCCGCGAGGGCGGCGAGCAGCAGGAGGTAGGGCATGCCTCGCGTTGCATCCATGCCGTAAGGATAGCACCGACGAATCCGGCCTGTCAACGCTCCGCCTCCTCCTGTTCGGCCCCCGTCAGGAGGGCCTGGACCCAGGCGTGCAGGTCCCCCACCCCTTCGCGGCCCGTGGCGGAGGTGGGGAAGAACGGGGTGTCCGCGGGAAGCTCCAGCACCTGGGCGATCTCGCGGAACCGCTCCGGGCGCTTGGTGCGCGACACCTTGTCCGCCTTGGTCACCACCACGGCCCAGGGATCGCCGCACTCCTCCAGCCACCGGCGCATCTCGAGGTCCTCGGCCGAGGGCTTGTGGCGGATGTCCACGAGCTGGAAGACGGCCTTGGGCCGGTCCTCCGCGTTCAGGTAGGCCTGCATCAGCCGGCGCCAGTGGGCGCGGGTCCCCTTGTCCACCTTGGCGAAGCCGTAGCCGGGCAGGTCCACCAGGTAGTAGCGGTCGTCCACCAGGAAGTAGTTCAGCAGGCGCGTCTTGCCGGGCTTGCCGCTGGTCTTGGCCATCGCCTTGCGGTTCAGGAACAGGTTGATCAGCGACGACTTGCCCACGTTGCTGCGGCCCACGAACGCGAACTCGGGCAGGACCCGCTCGGGCCGCCCGTCCAGGTCGGCGGCGCTGGTCACGAACTCCACCTGCACGCCGGCCCTCCCCTAGTGCGCCGGCCGGGCGGCGGGCGCCTCGCCGGGCTTGGTCGGCCGCAGGGGCGCCCCCGAGGGCACCAGGGCCAGCTCCAGCACCTCGTCCATGTGGTCCACCAGGTGCACGTCCAGGTGGCGGCGGATGACCGCCGGCAGCTCCTTGTAGTCCTTCTCGTTCTCCCGCGGCAGGATCAGGGTCCTGCAGCCGGCGCGCATGGCCGCCACGGACTTCTCCGGCAGGCCGCCGATGGGCAGCACCTTCCCGCGCAGGGTCACCTCGCCGGTCATGGCCACCTCGCGCTTGACCGCCTGGCCGCGCAGCAGCGAGACCAGGGCCGTGGCCATGGCGATGCCGGCGCTGGGGCCGTCCTTGGGCACCGCGCCCTCGGGCACGTGCAGATGCAGGTCGTGCTTCTGGAGGTGGTCGGGGTCCAGCCCGGGGCAGCGGGTGCGCGCGAAGCTGAGGGCCGTCTCCGCCGACTCCTTCATCACGTCCTTGAGGTTGCCCGTGAGCTTGAGCTTGCCCGTGCCGGCCATCTGGCTCACCTCGATGGGCAGGATCTCGCCGCCGGCCGACGTCCAGGCCAGGCCCGTCACCACGCCCACCTCCGGCTCGCCGGCGATGGCCTGGCGCCGGTACTTGGGCGTGCCCAGGTAGGCCTCCAGGGCCTTGGGCGTGACCTTGCCGGGCCACTCCCCCGACTCGGCGTGCTTCTTGGCCACCTTGCGGCAGACCGTGGCGATCTCGCGCTCCAGCTGGCGCACGCCCGCCTCGCGGGTGTAGCCGTCGATGATCAGCTGCAGGGTCTTCTCCGGGAAGTCGCCCTCCCACTCCTTCACGCCGTTGCGCTCGGTCTGGCGCGGCACCAGGTAGTCGCGGGCGATGGCCAGCTTCTCGTGGTCCAGATAGCCCGGCAGCCGGATGATCTCCATGCGGTCCTCGAGGGCCGCCGGGATGGTGTGCAGGCTGTTGGCCGTGGTGATGAACAGCACCTCGCTCAGATCGAAGTCCACCTCCAGGAAGTGGTCGCTGAAGTGGGTGTTCTGCTCGGGATCAAGCACCTCCAGCAGGGCCGACGACGGGTCGCCGCGGAAGTCGGCGCCCATCTTGTCGATCTCGTCCAGCAGGAACACTGGGTTGCGCGTGCCCGCCTTGCGCAGCGAGTCGATCACGCGGCCCGGCTTGCTGCCGATGTACGTGCGGCGGTGGCCGCGGATCTCCGCCTCGTCGCGCACGCCGCCCAGGCTGATGCGCACGAACTTGCGGTTCATGCTCTCGGCGATGCTGCGGCCCAGGGACGTCTTGCCCACGCCCGGCGGCCCCACCAGGCAGAGGATGGAGCCCTGCAGCTTCTTGGTCAGCTTGAGCACCGCCAGGAACTCCAGGATGCGCTCCTTGACCTTCTCCAGGCCGAAGTGGTCGGCGTCCAGGTGCTCGCGCACCTTCTTCATGTCCAGGCGGTCGCGGGAGCGCTCGTTCCAGGGCAGCTCCAGCAGGGTGTCCAGGTAGTTGCGCACCACCGCGGCCTCGGGCGACATGCCCGGCATCTTGGCCAGGCGCGCGATCTCGCGCTGGGCCGCCTCGCGGGCCTCGGCGGGCAGCTCGGTCTGCTCCAGCTTGCTGGAGTAGTCGTCCACGTCGGCGTCGTCGTCGGCGCCGTAGCCCAGCTCCTTGCGGATGGCCCGCAGCTGCTCGTTGAGGTAGAACTCGCGCTGGTTCTTCTGCACCTGGGACTGCACCTCGGAGTCGATGCGCTGCTCCAGCTCCAGGATGTCCAGCTCCTCGGCCAGGATGCGGTTCATGCGGCGCATGCGCTCCAGCAGGCTGGTCTCCTCCAGCAGCTCCTGCTTCTCCGGGACCTTGGCCACGATGTAGGCGCTGATGGAGTCCGTCATCTGGTCGATGGCATCCATGTTCAGCACGGACATCAGCACCTCGTCGGGCAGGCGCTTGTTCAGGCGCACGTACTCCTTGAAGCGCTCCTTGATGGAGCGGCTCAGGGCCTCCAGCTCCGTGCCCTCCTCGTGGGTCTCGGCCAGGCGCTCCACCATGACCTCGCTGAAGTCGTCGCCCTCCTCGAACTCGCGGATCCGCACGCGGGCGCGGCCCTCCACCAGGATCTTCAGCGTCTCGTCGGGGGTGCGGATGATCTGCAGGATCTTGATCACCGTGCCCACGGCGTACACGTCCTCGGCGCGCGGGTCCTCCACGTCGGCCTCGTACTGGGCGCTCACGCAGATGAACTTGCCGCGGTCCATGGCCGCCTCCAGGGCGGCCACCGAGCGCGCGCGGCCCACGAGCAGGGGCGTGACCATGGTGGGGAACACCACCACGTCGCGCAGCGGCAGCAGGGGCAGGCGCTCCGGGAACTCGGCGGCGCCGTCGTCGTCGGTGAAGACCGTGATCTCCTGATCGGTCATGCTGGTCGTCTCCTCGTCGCCCTGGGGCGCGGAAAGCGAGAGGGCCGCCCGGCCCCGCGCTGCGGGTGCCGCGGGCGGCCCGCGTGGTGTGGAGGGCGGCTCAGGCTCCCTGGCGCTCGTCGGCCTGGTCGTGGAGCATCTCGGGCTCGGCCTTGCCGTTGACCACGTCGCCGGTGATGATCACCTGGCGCACGGTCTCCAGCGAGGGCACCTGGTACATGACGTCGCGCATGACGGCCTCCATGATGGAGCGCAGCCCGCGGGCGCCGGTCTTGCGTTCGATGGCCTTGTCCGCCACGGCCTCCACGGCGTCGGGCGTGAAGACCAGCTCCACGTCCTCCATGGCCAGCAGCTTGCGGTACTGCTTGACCAGGGAGTTCCGCGGCTCCTGCAGGATGCGGATCATGGCGTCGCGGTCCAGCTCCTGCAGCGTGGTGCACACCGGCAGGCGGCCCACCAGCTCCGGGATCAGGCCGAACTTGACCAGGTCCTCCGGCTCCACCAGCGAGAGGATCTCCTGCTCGTCGGCGTTGCTGCGGCGGTTCTCATCGCGGTCGAAGCCCAGCACGTTGCGCCCGATGCGCCGGCGGATGACGTCGTCCAGGCCCTGGAAGGCGCCGCCGCACACGAACAGGATGTTGCGCGTGTTGATCTCGATGTACTTCTGCTGCGGGTGCTTGCGCCCGCCCTGGGGCGGCACGTTGGCCACCGTGCCCTCCAGGATCTTGAGCAGGGCCTGCTGCACGCCCTCGCCCGACACGTCGCGGGTGATGGACGGGTTGCTGGACTTGCGCGTGATCTTGTCGAGCTCGTCGATGTAGATGATGCCCTGCTCGGCCGCCTGCGCGTTGTAGTCGGCGGCCTGGAGCAGGCGCACCAGGATGTTCTCCACGTCCTCGCCCACGTAGCCGGCCTCGGTCAGCGTGGTGGCGTCGGCGATGGCGAACGGCACCTTGAGCATGCGCGCCAGGGTCTGCGCGAGCAGGGTCTTGCCCGTGCCCGTGGACCCGATGAGCAGGATGTTGCTCTTGTCCACCTCGACGTCGTCGCCCACCCGGCGCTGGTTGATGCGCTTGTAGTGGTTGTACACGGCGACGGCCAGGGAGATCTTGGCGTCGTCCTGCTGGATCACGTACTCGTCCAGGTGCTCCTTGATCTCCTGGGGCCGCGGGAAGCTCTGCAGGCTCTCGCCCGTCTCCTCCAGGAGCTCGCCCTCGAGGATGTCGTTGCAGAGCTTGATGCACTCGTTGCAGATGTACACGTTGGACGGACCGGCGACCAGCTTGGCCACCTCGTCCTGACCGCGTGCACAGAACGAGCACTTGATCATCTGCGGCGATCCTGTGGTGCGACGCTTCATGGATTCCCTTCCCGTCCCCCCCGGGACGCGCGGAGGACCTTAGCCCTCCACCTCGGACTTCTTGGTGATGACCTTGTCGACCATGCCGTAATCCTTGGCCACCTGGGCCGACATGAAGAAGTCGCGGTCGCTGTCGGCGGCGATCTTGTCCTCGGTCTGGCCGGTGTGGTGGGCCAGCATGCCGTACAGCTTCTTCTTCAGGTACAGGATCTCCTTGGCGTAGATCTCGATCATGCTCGCCTGGCCCTGGCTGCCGCCCAGGGGCTGGTGGATCATGATGCGCGAGTTGGCCAGGGCGGACCGCTTGCCGGCCGCGCCGGCGGCCAGGAGCACGGCGCCCATGCTGGCCGCCTGGCCCATGCAGATGGTCACCACGTCGTTGGAAATGTACTGCATGGTATCATAGATGGCCAGACCCGCGGTGATGCTGCCGCCCGGGCTGTTGATGTACAGGTAGATGTCCCGCTCCGGATCCTCCGCCTGCAGGAACAGGAGCTGGGCCACCACCACGTTGGCCACGTTGTCGTCGATGGCCGTGCCCAGGATGATGATGCGGTCCTTCAGCAGACGCGAGTAGATGTCGTACGAGCGTTCGCCGAGGCTGGTCTGTTCCACCACGTAGGGGATGAGCATGGTCACTCCTTGCCGGCCGCGGGGCGGCCGGGGTTTCGGGTCCGTCCGCGGAAGCCTCCCCCAACACCGGGGCGACGGCCTCCGTTCCCGTCCTAGCCGCCCGCGGCGGCGTCGGCCGCCGGGCTGAACTTGGCCCGGGACTTGAGGAAGTCGAAGGTGCGCGTCTCCGCCAGCTCGTGGCCGATGCGCTCCTCCTCGCGGTTCCGCTTCACGTACTCGCGGTACTGGTCCACCGGCCAGCCGTTCTCCTTGGCCGTCTCCTCGATGCGCTCGTCGATGTCCTCCGGGCGCACCTCGATGCCCTCCGCCTTGCGGACGGCCTCCAGCACGAACATGGCCTTGATGGTGCGCTCGGCGCCGGCGCGGGCGCTCTCGCGGTACTGGGCCAGCTCCTCGTCGGAGACCGGACGGCCGTACATGGCGCTGCGCTGGCGCATCTCGTCGGCCATGCCGTCCAGGTAGTCGTTGAGCATGGAGGGCGGCACCTCCACGGCGTTGCGCTCCAGCAGGAGGTCCACGATCTGCTCGCGCGTGGCGGCGTCGGCCTTCTGCTCCTCCTCCTTCTGCAGCTCCTCGCGCACGGCGGCGCGGAGCTCCAGCAGGGTCTGGCCGTCCTGCAGGGATGAGGCGAAGGCGTCGTCCAGCTCCGGCAGGGTCTGGGCGGTGACCTCCTTCACCGTCATGCGGTAGGTCATGGTCTTGCCGCGCAGGGCCTCGCCGGGGTGGTCCTCGGGGTAGCTGACGGTGGCCTTGACCTCGTCGCCGGCGGAGGCGCCGATCAGGGCGGTCTCGAAGGCCTCGAAGTTGTTCTCGTCGCCGAGCTGGAGGCTGTAGCCCTCGGTCCTGCGGGCCTCGTCGGGCTCGCCGGACTCGTCCTCGGGCAGAATGTCCACCTTGACGCGGTCGCCGGCCCGGGCCGCGCGCGCCGCCGTCTCCCAGGGGGCGCGGCTCTCGCGCAGGCGCTCCAGGGCCTCGTCCACGGCGCCGTCGGCCAGGGAGGCGTCGCGGGCGGTCAGGGGCAGGTCGTCGTAGTCCTTGGGCGTGATGACCGGGCGCACCTCCACCTCGAGCTCCAGCTTGACCGGCTCGTCGTCGTTCATGGCCAGGTCCTTCAGCACCGGGTCGCTCACCGGGAAGAAGCCGTGCTCGATCATGGCCGCCTGGTAGGCCCGCGGCACCAGCTCCTCCAGGGTGTCCATGCGCACGGTCCCGCCCAGGTCCTGCTCCACCATGGCCATGGGGACCTTGCCCTTGCGGAAGCCGGGCCGGGCGTGGCCCTTGCGGGCCTTGCGCAGGTTCTTGCCGTACTCGGCCTCGAAGTGGGCGGGATCGATCTCCACGTGGATCTTCCGCTGCCACATCTCGGGCTCGGTGACGGTCAGCTTGAACGGGGTTGCGGTATCGCTCTGGGCCATGGCGTTCGGGACCTCGGGGTTCGGGGATGCGGGCGCGCCGGCGGCGTGCCGATCTGGTGCGAGAGGGGGGACTCGAACCCCCACGGACGAATCCACAGGAACCTAAATCCTGCGCGTCTGCCAGTTCCGCCACTCTCGCGACGGCCCCGGAGATCGGGGCGCAAAGCGGGGGCTTCGGCGCCCTGCGGCCGGTCGAGCGAGCGCGTCGAAGCAGGAACCGCGCCAATATAGCCCTGGCCGGAAAACCGGTCAAGAACGCCGGATTCGCCTAATCTTTTATCTTTCGGTAAATCGTCCGCGAGGCGATGCCCAGGATCCTGGCCGCCGTCTCCTTATCGCCGCCCGTGCTGTCCAGCGTGGCCCGGATGAGCTCCATCTCGGCGTCGCGCAGAGGGGTGCCGATGGGGATGGTCACCGCGTCGGCGCGCCGGCGGCCGGCCAGCACCGCCTGGGGCAGCACCTCGGCCTCCACCCACTCCCCGCGCGCCAGGACCACCGCGCGCTCCACGCAGTTCTCCAACTCGCGCACGTTGCCGGGCCAGCTGTAGCGCTGGAGAGCCTCCACGGCCTCCTGGCTGAAGCCGCGGATGGCCTTGTTGTTCTTCTCCGCCGCCAGCTTCAGGAACGCGTTGGCCAGCAGGATGAGGTCGCCGCCGCGGGTGCGCAGGGGCGGGATCTCCAGGTTGATCACATTCAAGCGATAGTAGAGATCTTCGCGGAAAGTCCCTTCTGCGACCATCTCTTCCAGATCCGCGTTGGTGGCGGCGATGATCCGCACGTCCACGGCGATGGGCTCGTTGCTGCCCAGCCGCTCGAAGACCCCCTCCTGCAGCACCCGCAGCAGCTTGACCTGCACGGACAGGGGCACCTCGCCGATCTCGTCCAGGAAGATGGTGCCGCCGTGGGCCGCCTCGAAGCGCCCCCGCCGCCGCCCCGCGGCGCCGGTGAAGGCCCCCTTCTCGTACCCGAAGAGCTCGGACTCCAGCAGGGTCTCGGGGATGGCGGCGCAGCTCACCTTGATCATGGGCTTGCCCGCCCGCTCGCTCCAGCGGTGGATGGAGTTGGCGAAGACCTCCTTGCCGGTCCCGCTCTCCCCCGTCAGCAGCACCGTGGCGGTGCTGGGGGCCACCTGCTGGGCCGTGTCGCTGGTGCGGCGCATGACCTCGCTCTTGCCGATGATCTGGTCGCGCCCGCCGGTCTCCTTGAGCATGCGCCGCAGCTCGATGTTCTCCGCGATGAGCTGCTGCTTCTCCATGGCCTTGCGGCAGGTGTTCAGGGTGGTGGACGCCGTGAAGGGCTTCTCCACGAAGTCGTAGGCCCCCAGCTTCATGGCCTCCACGGCGGTCTCGATGGTGCCGTGGCCCGTGACGATCACGAACTCCGTGGCCGGCGAGATGACCTTGGCCGCCTTGAGCAGCTCCACCCCGCCCATGCGCGGCATCATCAGGTCGCTGAGCACCAGGGGCACCGACTCCTGGCGCAGCACCTCCAGGGCCTCCTCGCCGTTGCCGGCGGTCAGCACGTGGTAGCCGTTGCGCGAGAGCAGGCGCGACAGGGCCTGGCAGAGCTCGGGCTCGTCGTCGACCACCAGGATCGTGCCGACGGCCGCGGGGGTGTTGGGATCGGCCATGGGCCTCCTCGAGGGCTCGGGTGCCGGGTGGACGGACAGGATGTCAGCGCCCGGTCCGATCGTCAAGGGCGCGGAAGGGATGGCGGAACGACGACGCCCCCGGCCGCGGGGCCGGGGGCGTCGCATGGGAACGGAAGGACGAACCCCTAGGCGTTCTTCACGAACTCGTAGCCCCGGCGCAGGGCCTCCATGTTCATGTCGATGAGGTTCTTCTTCTTGATGGTGGCCTTGAGCGTGCGCTCCACCACCTCCAGGGGGAAGGCCCCCGTGGCGGCGGTCAGGGCGCCCAGCAGGACCACGTTGGCCACCTTGGGGGTGCCCACCTCGTCGGCGATGCCCGTGGCCGGGATCAGCACCGTGTTCAGGCGCGTGGCATCCGGGCGACCCTCCACGATGGTGGTGTCCACGATGATGGTCCCGCCGTCCGGCACGTCCTGCTCGAAGGCCTCCAGCGAGGGCTGGTTCATGACCACCAGCACGTTGGGCCTTTCGACCAGGGGCGAGCCGATCCGCGCCGGCGACACGTTCACCGAGCAGTTGGCCGTGCCGCCGCGCATCTCCGGACCGTAGGCCGGGATCCAGCTGGTGTGCAGGTTGCAGCGCATGCCCACCTGGGCCAGGAACAGGCCCATGGTCAGCACGCCCTGGCCGCCGAAGCCCGCGAACTTGCAGTTCAGCGGCTGCGTCAGGGTCACGTCCTCCCCCGCCTCGTCGGCGCGGTCGGCGCCCAGGTAGGCGTCGGACTTGGCGGTGTCGAAGGGCTCCACGGGGCGGTACCAGTCGCCCTCGCGCTCGTCGGACTCGTCCTTGAACACGCCCAGGGGGAAGATCTTGGTCATCTCCTCCAGCAGCCAGTCGCGGGCGTCGGGCCCGTCCATCTTCCAGCCCGTGGGGCAGGCCGACAGGATCTCCACGAAGGAGTACCCCTTGTTCTCCACCTGGTTCTGCAGGGCTTTGCGGATGGCCTTGCGGGCCTTCATGATGTGCTTGGACTGGCCGATGGCCACGCGCTCCACGTAGGTGGCCGCGGGCAGGGTGGCCAGGATCTCCGCCATGCGGATGGGGTTGCCGTGGGCGGTCTCCAGGCGGCCGCGGGGCGTGGTGGCCGTCTTCTGGCCGATGAGCGTGGTGGGCGCCATCTGGCCGCCCGTCATGCCGTAGATGGCGTTGTTCACGAAGAACACCGTGATGTTCTCGCCGCGGTTGGCGGCGTGCAGGGTCTCGGCGGTGCCGATGGCGGCCAGGTCGCCGTCGCCCTGGTAGCTGATCACGATGGAGTCCGGGTTGGCGCGCTTGATGCCCGTGGCCACCGCCGGCGCGCGGCCGTGGGCCGCCTGGAAGTTGCCGCAGTCGAAGTAGTAGTACCCGAACACGGAGCAGCCCACCGGCGAGACGAAGACCGTGCGCTCGCGGATGCCCAGGTCGTCCATGCACTCGGCGATCATCTTGTGGATGTTGCCGTGCCCGCAGCCGGGGCAGTAGTGGGTGGTCTCCTTGTGGGGACCGCTCTTGCGCTCGAACTCGGTGTAGAAGGCCTGGGGTTTCTCGACGATCTTCACGACCGGCCTCCTTCCAGGATCGCGTCGTACTGGGCCAGCAGCTCCTCGGCGCCCGGCACCATGCCGCCGCAGCGGCCGTAGAAGTGCACCGGCGCCTTGCCGTTCACGGCCAGCCGCACGTCTTCGACCATCTGGCCGGTGCTGAGCTCCACGGAGAGGAACTGCACGTCGCGCTCGGCGTGGCGGGCGATGGGCTCGCTGGGGTACGGCCAGAGGGTGATGGGGCGCAGCAGGCCCACCTTCTTGCCCGCGGCGCGGGCCTGGTCCACGGTGCTGTACACGATGCGCGACACGATGCCGAAGGCCACGATGATCAGGTCGGCGTCGTCGGTGAGGTACTCCTCGTACATCACCTCGTTGGCCGTGATCTCCTTGTACTTGGCGTCCAGCTTCAGGTTGTGGCGCTCCAGGTCCACGCTCTCCAGGAAGATGGAGCTGATGAGGTTCTTGTGGGTGGCGGCGTCGCCGCGCACGCACCAGTCCGTGTGGTCGTAGGGCACCACGCGGGCGGCGGGCACGTCCACCGGCTCCATCATCTGGCCGGTGAAGCCGTCGGCCATGATGCAGGCCGGGTTGCGGTACTTGTCCGCCAGGTCGAAGGCGTGGACCGTCAGGTCGCACATCTCCTGGGCGCAGTTGGGCGCCAGGGTGATCAGGCGGTAGTTGCCGTGGCCGCCGCCCTTGGTCACCTGGAAGTAGTCGGCCTGCTCGGGCGCGATGTTGCCCAGGCCCGGACCGCCGCGCACCACGTTGACCACCACGCAGGGCAGCTCGGCGCCGGCGATGTAGCTCATGCCCTCCTGCTTCAGGGAGAAGCCGGGGCTGCTGCTGGCCGTCATGGTGCGGATGCCCATGCCCGCGGTGCCGTACACCATGTTGATGGCCGCCACCTCGGACTCGGCCTGGATGAAGGTGCCGCCCAGGGCCGGGAAGTGCATGGCCGCGGCGTGGGCGATCTCGCTGGCGGGGGTGATGGGATAGCCGTAGTAGGCCCGGCACCCCGCCTGCAGGGCCCCGACGACGATGGCGTCGTTGCCCTTCATGAACTGCTTGGACATCTCCGTCTCCTCGCTTCAGGGCCTAGGGCTTGACGACGCGGATCGCGGCCGGTTCCGGACAGGCGTAGAAGCACAGGGCGCAGCCCGTGCAGTGCTCTCCGGTGTAGTAGGCCGGGTGGTAGCTGGATCCGTTGAGGTCGTCACTGATGGCGATGACGCTCTTGGGGCAGACGGCGAGGCAGAGCTTGCAGCCCTTGCAGAGCTCGGCGTTGATCTCGATGTAGGGAGCAGCGGCAGCTGGAGTCGCGTTCATCCCGCCTCCTCGCTTGGGGAACGATGGGTAGGGTGTTGTGGGGCAAACATAGTCAACGGGACGGGACGGCGGTAGGACGAACTCCCGGCTGAGAGCAGGTATCAAGAAGGCCGGACGCCCCGCGGGGTCGGCCGGCCACCTGCGCGGAAACCAGGGAAATTCAGGCGTCCTTGAACGCCGGCTTGCGCTTCTCCAGGAAGGCGCGGCAGCCCTCGGCCGCGTCCTCGGTGGCGCCCACCGCGCCGAAGAGGGCGGCCTCCAGGCGCTGGCCGGCGTCGGGACCGGAGTTGAGGCCCTCGTTCACGGCCTTCAGGGCGTAGCGGATGGTGCCCGCGCTGTGGCCCGCGATGCGCCCGGCTGTGGCCAGGGCCGTCTCCAGCAGCTCCGCCTGGGGCAGCACCTTGTTGACCAGGCCCATGGCCAGGGCCTCCTGGGCGCCGGTCATGCCGCCGGTGAGGATCATCTCCAGGGCGCGGCCGCGGCCCACCAGGCGCGGCAGGCGCTGGGTGCCGCCGTAGCCGGGGATCAGGCCCAGGGTGATCTCCGGCAGGCCCAGGCGCGCCGTGTCGGCGGCGTAGCGGAAGGTGCAGGCCAGGGCCAGCTCGCAGCCGCCGCCCAGGGCGAAGCCGTTGATCGCGGCGATCACCGGCTTGCCCAGGTTCTCTATGGACCACATGAGCGCCTGCCCCTGCTCGGCCATGCGCTCCAGGGCGGGGCCTCCCGCGCCGGCCAGCTCCGAGATGTCGGCCCCGGCCACGAAGGCCTTCTCCCCCGCGCCGGTCAGCACCACGGCCTTCACGCTCGGGTCCGCGCGCAGGGCGCCGAAGCAGGCCTTCAGGTCCGCCAGCACCTGCGCGTTGAGGGCGTTCATCTTCTCGGGGCGGTTCACGGTGACCAGGGCCACGGCGCCGCGGGTCTCCAGCAGCAGGGTCTCGTAGGACATGGGGGCCTCCAGCGGTTGG
>ERZ795053.1143-NODE-1143-length-33878-cov-6.730657_pt1 | contig 33878 bp, 38 predicted proteins | sample MGYA00375137_ERZ795053 | MGnify/ENA primary metagenome ERZ795053 (study PRJEB30182, sample SAMN05720284) | activated sludge metagenome | isolation source: Anaerobic digester | place: Hong Kong | collected 2014-12-17 ...
CGCCCGCGCCTATTTTACCGAAAGAAATATACGCCATCCAGCTTCTGCTGTTAAAGCCTTTCATCATATTTACAGTATAATCGTATTCGCCGCCGGGCAACTCCACGTGAAAAGTGGACGACTCTGTAGTTTGCCATATATAAGGACCAAGGTGACCTTGCGTTACGCCGCCAAGATAGAAAAAACCCTCTTTCGTGACCGTTTTTTCCAAAGCGGGTTCAATTTTTTCATCATAAAAATTTTGTACGTCTTCTTTCGTATTAAACTCGGACAACTTAATTTCTAATTTTTTTGCCAAGCCGTACGTTAAAGTTTTTCTTGCGGTATCTTCATCGATTTTTTTCCAAAAAATATCGTAATAATATTCTTGAAAATAAACTAAAATTTCGTTAACGGTTTTATTCCTAGACATTTTTAACAGCTTTCTAGGATTCGCTTCATAAAGATTATGGTATTTTTCAATCAACCTTTGATTGGTTGAACAGTTTTTGAGATAATCCACAGCCTCGATAAGTTTGCCTTGCAAAATAAATCCGAAATATTTGTTTTTGTCGTATACTTCCAAAATAATCCCTCCGTTAGGTAAGTAAGATTTGTAAGTAAACAATAACATAATTTTCAAAATAGATAAATCATAACGCAGCCCGTTTTTGTCAATCATTAGTTGCGTTAAAATTTAATTAAAATAAAATAAAAACCCCTTCGATTTTTAAGGGGTTTTTGTAATTTTATTTTTGCATTTCTCCGTAATATTTAAGAGTTTTCTTTATACTCATTTAGTAATTGCAAGGCCGCTTCGGGGATTCTTTGTTTTTGTTCTTTCCATTTTTTCATATCAGACTCAAATTCAATATCGAATATTTTTTTTGATAAATTACTGATTAGCATATAAGAAGAATAAGCCAGAGAATTATCGGGATCGTCTTTGCTTGCGTCCAACATAAAATTTTTGAAACTCGTCATATTTATAGCGTAAATCAACTGGACCAGCTTTGCGCGGTATTCCATATCTACCGCAGACATATCTTTAAAATGCTCGTAATCATAGGCGTGCTGCGCCGTGTGCTTTAAAAAGTCAATTTGGAAAATCGATTTTTTTAGTTCGGATTCGTCTTTCCATACGCAATTTAACGTTCTGTCTTCGCCCGTCCAACCGCTGATGCCGATACTGCCAAATGAAATATACGCCAGCCAGCTTCTGCTGATAAAACCTTTCAAAATATTTACGGTGTACTTATATTTACCGCTGGGCAGCTCCACATGAAAAACTTTCGGCTCGGTCGTTTGCCATATATAAGGACCCAGGTGACCGCGCGTGTCGCCGCCGCGATAGAAAAAGCCCTCTTTCGTAACAGTTTTTTCCAAAGCGGGTTCTATTTTTTCATCAAAAAAATTCTGCATGTCTTCTTTTGTATTTAGCTCGGGTACTATAATTTCCAATTGTTTCGCCAAACCGTATGCCAGAGTTTTTCTTGCTGTATCCTCGTCAATTTTTGCCCAAAAAACGTCATAGTAATATTCCTGAAAATAAGCTAAAATCTCGTTAACTGTTTTACTCTGGGACATTTTTAACAGCTTTCTAGGCTCCGCTTCATAAAGTTTTCGGTATTTTTCCGCTAATCTTCGGGTGGTAGAAAAACCTTTGACATAGTCCACCGCTTCGATAAGTTTTTCTTGTAAAACTAATTCTAAATATTTTTTTCTTCGTATTTTTCCAAAGTATCCTCCGCAACCAATGTAATTATGACTTATTAATACTTTACAATAAAATAAAATCATATTAAGCCCGATTTTGTCAACCTATTAGTTTGATTTTTTCTTTAAACTAAGCTATTGCCAAAAAATAAAACCCCTTTGCTTATTTAACAAAGGGGTTTTTTGCTATTTTAAAATAATTCTAAAATTAGTTTTTAGGATTTTTGATTGCCGCTTGAGCAGCAGCCAAACGAGCGATAGGAACTCTGAAAGGCGAGCATGAAACGTATTCAAGACCTACGTTGTGGCAGAACTCGATAGACGAAGGATCGCCGCCGTGTTCGCCGCAGATACCTGTCTTTAATTTCGGTCTGGTTTCTTTACCTTCTTTAACAGACATTTTTATCAGTCTGCCAACGCCTATTTGGTCGACTCTTGCAAACGGATCGCTTTCGAAAATCTTTTTCGCGTAATAATCGGGCAGGAATTTTCCAGCGTCGTCGCGTGAGAAACCGAAAGTCATTTGTGTAAGGTCGTTTGTGCCAAAGCTGAAAAATTCCGCAGCTTTTGCGATTTCGCCTGACGTTAACGCAGCTCTGGGTATTTCTATCATTGTGCCTACGAGATACTTAAATTCGGTTTTGTTTTCTTCCATAACCTTTTTAGCGGTTTCGTCAACGATAGCTTTTACGTATTCAAGCTCTTTTACGTCGCCTACAAGCGGTATCATAATTTCGGGTATTACGTTAATGCCTTCTTTACGAACGTTGATTGCGGCTTCAATTACGGCGCGTGTTTGCATTTTTGCTATTTCGGGGAAAGTGATAGAAAGTCTGCAGCCGCGGTGACCGAGCATCGGGTTGAATTCGTGAAGTTTTGTAATAGTTGATTTGAGCTTTTCAACCGTGATTTTCATTTCTTTCGCTATTTTTACGATATCTTCTTCTTTTGTGGGCAAAAATTCGTGCAGCGGCGGGTCTAAGAAACGGATAGTAACGGGACGGTCCTGCATAGCTCTGAAAATGCCTTCAAAGTCTGCTCTTTGGAATTTGAGTAATTTTGACAATGCTTTTTCTCTTTCTTCCAAAGTATCGGAAACTATCATTTCTCTCATGGGTTGGATACGGTCCTTGCCAAAGAACATATGCTCTGTACGGCATAGACCAATACCTTGCGCGCCAAAATCAACCGCTACTTCAGCGTCGTGCGGTGTGTCGGCGTTGGTGCGGACTTTCAAAGTACGGAACTTGTCAGCCAAATCCATAATGATACCAAAGTCGCCTGCGATTTGCGGAGGAACGGTTTCGAGCGCGCCTTCGTAAATATTGCCTGTGCTGCCGTCAAGAGAAATAACTTCGCCTTCGACAAATTTTCTGTCTTTGATATAGAAGAAATCTTGATCCTCTTCGATTTTGAGGTCAGGGCAGCCCGATACGCAGCAACGACCCATACCGCGGGCAACAACCGCCGCGTGTGAGGTCATACCGCCGCGAGCGGTCAAAATACCTTGCGAAACAGCCATTCCTTCGATGTCTTCGGGGGAAGTTTCAAGTCTTACTATAATAATTTTCGCGTTTTTATCTTTTTCGAGTATTTGCAAAGCTCTTTTTGCAGATGTGCAAACTATGCCGCTTGCAGCTCCCGGAGAAGCAGCCAAGCCTTGAGAAATAGGTTTTGCTTCGGTAAGTTTTTTTGCGTCGAACTGCGGGTGAAGCAATGCGTCCAGCGACTTTGGCTCGATGCGCATTACAGCTTCTGTTTCGCTGATGATGCCCTTATTAAGCATATCTACAGCGATTTTGAGTGCAGCTGCTGGTGTGCGTTTGCCGTTACGTGTTTGAAGCATATAAAGTTTGCCTTTTTCAATAGTAAACTCCATATCCTGCATATCGCGGTAATGATTTTCCAATGTATCGCAAATTTTTACGAACTGAGCGAAAACTTCGGGATTTTGTTTTTCGAGTTCCGCGATAGGTTGCGGAGTTCTGATACCAGCGACTACGTCTTCGCCTTGAGCGTTCATCAAATATTCGCCGAACAACGCTTTTTCGCCTGTTGCGGGGTTGCGTGTGAAAGCTACGCCCGTGCCGCTGTCGTTACCCATATTGCCGAATACCATTGATTGTACGTTAACGGCTGTGCCCCAGTTGCCCGGGATATCGTTCATTCTTCTGTAATATATCGCTCTGGGGTTGTCCCAAGAACGGAAAACAGCCAAAACCGCCGCCATAAGCTGGTCGATGGGGTCTTGTGGGAAATCTTGTTTTAATTCTTTTTTATAAAGTTCTTTGAATTTTACCACTACTTCTTTCAAGTCGTCAGCGGTTAAATCCGTGTCGAATTTTACGCCTTTATTTTCTTTGAATTTGTCCAAAATTCTTTCAAAATTGCTTTTGGGCAGTTCCATAACAACGTCTGAAAACATTTGAATAAATCTGCGATAGCTGTCGTAAGCGAATCTCACATTGTTCGTGAGTTTTGCCATTACTTCCACAGTTTGGTCGTTCAAGCCAAGGTTAAGGATTGTGTCCATCATACCAGGCATAGAAGCGCGCGCGCCGCTCCTGACCGAAACTAAAAGCGGATTAGTTGTGTCGCCGAGTTTTTTGCCGAGTTTTTTCTCTGTGATTTCAAGCGCGTCGAAAATTTGTTTATTTATTTCGTCGCTAAGTTTTTTTCCATTTTCGTAATAACTGTTGCAGGCCTCTGTGGTGATAGTAAATCCGTCGGGCACGGGCAATCCGAGATTCTTCATTTCAGCCAGATTTGCGCCCTTGCCGCCCAACAACTCTCTCATAGAACCGTTGCCTTCGCTAAACAGATAGACGTACTTTGTCATATTATTTCCTCCATTGAATAATTTGTCAAAAAAATTAAAAAAGTTTTATATTCGCTATTTTACAATAAAATCGTTATTTACACAAATGAATTTAAGTAGAAATTTATTTAAGGCTAGATTTATGAAAAAATCCTATAATTCCAAATATTGTTTCAAGCTTTTGATTTTTGCCATCGACTGCCCTATGTATTCGTCCAAAAGCGACAACGCTTTTTTTAGATAATCGTCTTTTATTTTTACCACGCCGAGCTTTTCGTAAGGCATTTCGTTAATCATTTTCAGCGTTGACATAACGGACGGCGCAATCTCCACGCTGTCGGCGGTGCGGCAGGCGGGACAGACGAAACAGGAAGAATTATAGTCAAGATACATTCGGTCAAAATTGACGGAACGGCAAACGCCGCATTCGTCAAAATTCAGTTTGTAGCCAGAGTTTTCGAGATAATTTAAGATAAATTTAATTAAAGTTACTTTTGGATTGGTTTCGCCGACTAATAGCTGCAAGCCTTTTAATAGCAATAAAAAAACGGCGGGGTTGGGCTGTTTTTCGATTTCCAGTTGAGCTATCATATCGAGCATTACCGCGCCGCTGTAAAATTTGTCGGTGTCGGCGCGTAAATCGTAAAAACTTTCCACTTGGGAGCAACCCGTCAAAACGTATTTATCGTAAGTAAGCGACAAAATATATTCGCCAAAACAAAAAGGCTCGACCGCGAATTTCAGCTTTGCGGTAGCCTTTTTTACCCCCTTAGCGATAACGCAAATTTTTCCGTATTCCACCGAATACAGCCAAGTCAGTTTATCGTTTTCTTTATAATCCGCCGACCTAAGAGCGATTGCGTTAGTCTTTATATCCATTCGTTTCGTTTTTCTTCACTTTCTTGTAAAGCAAATAACAGTTGATATCGCCCGACCTAGTAAACATGTTCCAAAGAATGTCTTTTGTTTCCACCTATGTCACCTCATAAATCTAAGCTTGGATTACTCTTAGCATAAACGGCGCGGGCGTTTTTTATTCCGCCATTATTTGTCTTTGTAGCCTATTTCGTTTAACATATACGGATTGTCGCGCCAGTCCTCTTTTACCTTAACCCAAAGTGCCAGATACACTCTTGCGTCAAGCATTTTTTCGATAGACTGTCTTGCGCGTAAACCGATTTCTTTGATATTTTTGCCTTGTTTTCCCAAGATTATCGGCTTGTGCGACTGTTTTTCCACAATAATATTAGCGTCAATGTCCCAGATAAGGGCGTTTTCATCATACTCCATTTTGTTCAGCACAATGCCGACGCCATGCGGGATTTCTTTTTCGCAGCAAAGCAGTATTTTTTCTCTAATGAGTTCGCACACGATATATCTTTCGGATTTATCGGTGATGTCTTCTTCGGGGAAAAACATTTCGCTGCTTTTAAGATATTTTTTCAATCCGTTTTTAAGCTCGTCGATATTGCGGTTTCTTTTCGCCGACACCGAATAAACCTCTTTGATTGCGGAAAATTCGTTAAGTTTGCTCAATTCGGGCATAAGTTTTTCGGGCTGCGCAATGTCCGTTTTTGTAATAGCGACAACGAGCGGAATATTTTTTGCTCCGTATTTTTTTACAAGTTCTATTTCTTCTTCGCTTATGCCGTCGTGACCATCTATAACTAACAGAATACAGTCAACATCAATGACCGCTCTTTCGATAGTTTTCGCCATATAGTCGCCCAAAGCGTTTTTTGGTTTGATACTGCCGGGCGTGTCGACAAAAACCATCTGGCAGTTTTCGTCAGTCCATATTCCCAAAACGGCGTCTCTTGTCGTCTGCGGCTTTGGGCTGACTATGGATATTTTTTGCTGTATAAGCGAATTTAAAAGCGTGGATTTTCCCGCGTTTGGTCTGCCTACGATAGCGATAAATCCCGATACAAAATTATTCATTTTACCTCTCTTGTGAGTTCCGCGCGGGCAAGGATTTCCGTTTGTTTTTGCTCCATTACACGAGCGTCGGCTTCGTTAATATGGTCGTAGCCCACTAAATGCAAATAGCCGTGCAACGCCAAAAAACATACTTCGCGTTTGTAGCTATGTCCGTACTCTGTCGCTTGCTTCTTCGCTCTGTCGCGGCAGATAACAATGTCTCCGAGTGACAGTCTGCCTGTGCGCTCGTCGACGTCCACGGCGTTATTTTCAAGCGAAACAGGCTCTCCAGCCACGGCGTCAATAAGCGGAAAACTCAATACGTCTGTAACGTCGTCGACTTTTCGAAATTCGTAATTAAGCGACCTAATTTGCTCGGGATTGATAAACGAAACGGCGATTTCGAGATTATCGGGCTGCAATAAAAAAACGTTCGCCGTTTTCAAAACTTTTGTTATAAATATTCTTTCAATTAAGTTAGCGTTATATAATTTTATTTTCATTTTTTTAGTCTTTATTTATCTTTTCATTGTTGACAAGTTTTGCCTTCGGGTATTTAATTCTTTCGTGTTTTATACCCATATAGGTGGTTATGATGGTCGATTTTATTATATCTATGTCTTTCATCGTTAGGTCGCAGTCGACAAACTGGTTAAAATTCATTCTTTCCGCGATTATGTTATTGACAATTTTCGCGGGATCTTCGCGGTTGCCTGCGCGTAAAGCCGCTTCCGCTGCGTCCGCTATCATAATAATACCGCTGATTTTGCTTGTGGGAATCGGTCCGTCGTAACGGTATTCGTCGTAAGGCAATTCTCCGTCGGTATATTTTTTCGCTTTTAGATAGAAAAATTTTAACGGCATCGTGCCGTGATGCTCGGAAATAACCCTTTCTATTTCAGGCGGCAAATGGTTTTCTCTCGCAAGCGTAAGTCCGTAAATTATGTGTTTTTTTATAGCCATAACGGAAGCTTCGGGTGTCAACTCGTCGTGCGGATTTACGCCGCCATTTTGATTTTCTGTAAAATAATTCGGATTTTTAAGTTTGCCTATATCGTGGTAATACGCGGCAGCTCTTGCCAAAAACGGGTTTTCACCGATAGCTACTGCGCACGCTTCGGCGTAATTTGCCACCGTTAAACAATGGTTGAACGTGCCCGGGGCTTCGTCGTACAAACGTTTTAACAACGCTTGTTCCGTATTAGCTAATTCGGACAAACGGAAGTTAGTCGACAAATTGAAAATTCTTTCAAATATAGGGACTAATAAAAACATAAACATTACGCATAAAAATCCGCTTCCGAACGCCGTGCCGATATTTATGAAAAATGTTGTGGCATCGTATGAAACGCCGAATATGAAATAGCAAATAATAGTAGACAATACGGTGAATAAACTAAGCTGCAAGCCTACAAATATATAACGAATTCTGCGTGAATTTTTTGTGGTTAAGTATGACGCTATTACGCTGCTGAACATTCCGCCGAATAGCGGATAATACAACTCTGACGGCGGCGCGGAAGAGAATAATAATTGCGCCGCAAAAAAAGCGAGTATCAAACTGAAATTAGCAAAAAATCCAGTCTTGGAATCCAGCATAATAGAAGTTATTAGTCCGCATAAAGCGAACGGAGCTAAAAAAGTCAAGTTAAGTAAGTGCGCGAAAAGTATGATTAAGAATTGGCTAAGTACCATGGTAAGAGCGAGAGCGGCGCATTTTCTAAGCGATTTTGTTTCTTCGCTGTCGCTGTAGAGCATATAGTAGCAGGTACCCGCACAAAGCAAAATTAGAACGGTAATGTACATAAGGCTTTTTGAAAAAGTCAACGTCGTATCGGGCATAACGTAAAAAACGACTACTTCAAAATACAGCAAAATGTACGCTAAAATAACTATCAAAACGGAATAAAGTTTTTTCATCCGTTTTTCTTTTTGTGTTTTATCTATAACGCAACTATTTTTCATTGTTTCTCCTGTTTTTTTCCGCCGCTTCGTACGCTTTTACAATCAATTGAACAAGCGGATGACGAACGACGTCTTTTTCCGTAAGGGTGATAATGCCTATGTCGGGTATATCTCTGAGCAAAGTCGCGGCGTGTTTTAGTCCGCTCAGTTTACCTTCGGGTAAGTCGGCTTGGGTAAGGTCGCCGTTAATTACCATTTTGCTTCCTTCGCCCAGACGCGTCAAAAACATTTTTATTTGTTCCCGCGAGGTGTTTTGCGCTTCGTCAAGAATGATAAAAGCGTTTGACAGCGTGCGTCCTCTCATATATGCCAAAGGAGCAATCTCAATAACCCCTTTTTCTATTAATTTTTGATACTGCTCAAAGCCAAGCATTTCCTGCAATCCGTCGTAAAGCGGTCTAAGATACGGATTTACCTTTTCTTGAAGGTCGCCGGGTAAAAAGCCTAATTTTTCCCCCGCTTCTACTGCTGGACGGGTGAGAATTATTTTGTCCACTTGCTTGGCTCTAAGAGCGTTTACTGCTAACGCTACCGCAAGATAAGTTTTTCCCGTGCCTGCGGGACCTACGCCTATAGTTATGGTTTTTTTCGCTATGCTGTCAACGTATTTTTTTTGCCCTACCGTCTTGCATTTTATGGGTTTGCCGCGGTTTGTAAGTATAACGATACCGTGCAAAAGGTCGTCGATTTCGTCAAGCTTGCCTTCCTGGGCGCAATCGCACATATATTTAACTCTGCCAACGTCTATCGTATCGCCGTTGTGAATGAATTTGCTGAGTTTTTCAACGACGGTAAGCGCGGCGTTAACGTTTTCTTCTTCGCCCTTTAAGTAGTTTTCGCCTAATAGATTTAATACTTCAACGTTAAAAGCGTTTTTTATAATAGTGATGTTTTCATCCAAAGCCCCGAATATTTTCATCAAGGCGTCGACGTCATTAACGTCGATTTTTTTCGTGATTTCTGCCAAATTTCCTCCGCGGTTTTTTTATTTTAATTTATTCTGAAATTAACATTTCTCCCGTTACCGTTACTGTTATTATGTTTCCCGATTCGGTGGTTATAACATCAAGTACGATAAAATCGGCTTCGTTTCGGGCAAGTTCTTCCGCCCGTCCCGCAAGCAACGGAAATCTTTCGGTGTATGTATAATAAGTCAGTTTCGGCTGCAATTCGTAAACGTAAGTAATTTCAGCCACAATACCCGTCGGGAAAAAGGTGTAAAACTTCGTTTCAGTTTCGTATTTATGAAAAGTTATTTTGCCTAGACTGTCGGTGTTGTGCCCGTAAACGTCAAAGGAAGTCAAAATTTGTTTTTCGCCAGTTCTTATGTATTCCACAACGCAGGGACTGTATTCGAGCGAATGGCTTAGGCTAACGCTTGCGTATACTTCGCCAACCGCTTTTACGTCTTCGGTAGTTCCGTCGCGAAAAGTCTTTACGCCCTTTATCAACACTTGACCGACGCTGACCGTATCGCCTACCGAAACGAGCGGAGTTCCCGACAAACATACTATTCTTGTAATAACTCCCGCGCGAACCGCAACGATGTCGTCTGACTTATTGTAATCGATTACGTCTTTTTTCGGCAGACTGTCGATTAACTCTACCGACAAAGTTGAACCATTAACGTCAACTATGGCGTAACTAATGCCGTCAATATTGTTTTCTAAATAATTTTCAAGCGTGTCAAAGTCTATTCTTGCTAAATTACAGCCGATTTTTACCCCGTAATCTTCTAAAACCTGAATTACAGTATCGCGGTCTTTGGTGGTGTCAATTTTTATTGTAAAACAAAAATTCCCCGTTACCGCTATCAACGCAATTGAGATAACTGCTGCCAAAACGATAATAAGATTATTTTTTACGGCGTCGTAAAACTTGGCAAAACCTACGGATTCGCAAGATAATACATTATAGCATTTATTTTGCAAGTAATCAACTATTCTAATGTCGTCGCGGACTTTGGCGACAAAGCTCAAAATATCTTTATTTCGCCTGACATTTTTAATTGGTATATTAAGTTTGGTAAAATCGCTGAGTAATTTGGCGTGATTAAGCCCTTTTACGGTGTATTTTTTGCCGCTAACCATTGCTCACCTCGCAGGAATTTATCTCGCCCGCAACGACGGCAAAATTTTTCGTCATCTGCTTGATATACAATCCGTCACCGATTATTTTGACATAGCGGCGTTTTATCTTAAAAATAATCTCCGTCTGCTCGTATTTTTTTATGCCCGTATGCCCTTCCAAAACACAAAATTTGCCGCTAAAAACCGAAAATTTGAAACCGCCGACAAGACTTAATATATCGTAATCGTCGGTTGAAAAAAGCTCTTTTTCAAAGCTGGTCATAATTTTTTTCGCTCCTTTTACCCTATTACTATATGTTTTGGTTTGTTTGCGAATACTTTTTGAGTTTCTTTAAATTACGCTAAATTGTTTTTTTTATTGCCCTTGTTTATCGTATCTATTAACTTTTTTCCGCATACAAAAAACGCCCCCAAAGGAGCGTTTAAAAAAAACATATTTAAAAAATTTACTCTGACTTAAACTCGTCCAAAAGTTTTTTGATTTCTTCCAGTAATGCCGCGTTTTCGTCGTCGAGCGGCGTCGCTTCGTCTTCAAGTTCTTCCACTTCGTCCAAAATTCTGTCGCTGTCGACAGGCACATATTTTTCTTCGCCCGGCATCGGTTCGGAATCAACTTGTTCCAAAATCTCTTCTTTCATTACTTTTGCAGTTTCGGAAGATTTTTTTTCGGCTTCTTCTATTCGTCTAAGCATAGAAGCGAATTCACCTGCCATTTGACGGTCCGCCACAGATTGTTTAGGAGTGTCTTCAATTTTTTTCGCATCGGTCGCGGCGGCTTGGGAAGGTTCGTCAAAGACTTCGTAAGAGGGCTTAACGGTTTCGGTTACAGGCGGAATTATTTCTTCGGGTATTTGATTTTCAATTATTTCTTCCGTGATTTCTTCGCTTATTTCATCGGTTTTTTCTTCTGCTTTTTCTAGTTTTTCTTCCATAATTTCTTCGGTGTTTTCTTCTTTACTTTCTTTGGTGTTTTCTTCCGTCATTTCTTCGTCTTTAATTATTTTTTCCGCAATCGGTTTTGCAGCTTTTTTCTTTGGCAAAGGTTTTAGCACGTCAACTATTCCCACGTCCAAAAACTCGTCGACAAGCCGCGAAGACTCCTCGTCGTTGTTATCAAGAGCGTATATCGCAATATTATAACTTTGGAGTCTGCGGTAAAGATATACCATATCGGCTGGCGGAGCGATAATCGCAACGGCTTCGATATTCGTGTTTTGCAGTACGTCTTCCATAACGTCGATTATTATTCTGTTGTCAAGAGTTTTTTGACCGCGTTTTTTTATACGCATAGGCGGCGCGACCTCGTAACCGCGTCTTGCTATTTCGTCAAAAATATCTTTATTCCTTCGCTCCGAAACGCCGTAAACTTTCGCGACAATGATTTCGCCTTTTTCCTGCAACGCCAGGTTAGCATGAATAAAGCTGTCGTATGTAATATCGCAGTTGTCTACGTCGATATAAAAAGCGATTTGTTTTTTATCGGGCATTTTAAAAGAGTCCTCCAAAATCTATACTCAAGGTTATTTTAAACTATTTAACGCTGTTTTGCAATACTTTCCCGTTCAAAATAAAACAAATATTGCTGAGCGTATCCGCTGTATTCGCCGAACTTTTTAACGAAAAATTCCGAAATTTTTTGCGGCGAAAGCTTAATTCCGTCGGAAAAATGGTTTTCATACACTTTTTCAATCCAAGTGTCAACGGGAAAAACATCCGCGCGTTTTAGCCCGAACAATAATATACAGTCGGCTACTTTTCCCCCTACGCCCGATAAAGTCAAAAGACTTTTTCTCGCTTCTGCGGTGGAAAGATTTTTTAATTCGTTTATGTCAAACCCGTCCAGAAGCATCTTCGCCGTTTTATGAATATAATCCGCTCGGTATCCGCAACCCTTTTCGCAATAAAAAATTTTGTCCTTACCCGCCAATGCTTCAAGCGTGGGGAAAGCGTGACCGTATTTTGTCTTCTCGCCCAGTTCCAAGCAAAGGCACTCGATAATCTTTTGAATACGCTTGATATTGTTATTTGACGACAAAATAAAACTGAATATGATTTCGGTTAAGTCCTGATTCAACAAGCGTATGCCTTGACCGTATTCCACCGCGCGGCTCATAATATCGTTGACGGCGACTTTTTGAGTTATATTGCCGTAATCCCGGTCAAGGTCAAAATAATCGTAAAAATACTGCGGATTGTCGGTAATAATCTCAACGTCGTCCACTTTTTGCGTTACGCGGGCGTATTTATCAAGCGAAAACACGCCGTAATTGTTCTCGGCATACTTAACGTAGCGAAAAACCTGTCCGCATTCCAAAATACTTTTTATATCAAAATTTTTTTCGTTATTTAAAATAATTTTATCGGCATGTATTTTTATCATACGCTTATTATCAACCGACAAGCATCGGTTGTCAAGTTGACAGTTAAATTTAATGAATCTATAATCTTTTTATGATAAAAAATCCTAAAGCTAACGAAAATACATTAATCGACGGATTCGAGCCTTTTTATAATGAAAACTCCTTAATTTTGATTTTAGGCAGTTTTCCAAGCGTGAAAAGCCGTGAAGTCAGTTTTTATTACGGAAATAAGCAAAACCGATTTTGGAAAATGCTGTCGGATTTTTTCGGTATGCCGATTCATTCGATTGCCGAAAAGAAAAAATTACTAAGCGTAAATGAAATCGCTTTATGGGATATCGTGACCAAGTGCGAAATAATAGGTTCATTAGACAGCGCGATAAAAAATTATTCTGTGGCGGACGTGCCGAGTTTGCTTGTAAACGCGCCTAATATTAAAAAAATCCTTATTAACGGGCAGACGGCATATAAAATATTTACTAAAAATTTCCCCGAGTTAAGCGATATTGCGATTTGCCTACCTTCCACCAGTCCAGCAAATACAAAATTTGATAAATCCGCTTGGCTCAAAGAATTGGAAATTTTGAAAAAAACAAATTAGCCTTTATGAAATGCAAAATTACAAAAATCTGTTATTTGAATAATTAATAAAATTACAATTATCAAAATAAAAAATAAAGCGTATTGATTTCAATACGCTTTTGTTTTTATTTATTACGCGTTAGGATATACGCTAACTTGTTTTTTCGCCTTTCCCTTGGGTTCAAATTTTACTACGCCGTCGATAAGAGCGAACAAAGTGTCGTCCTTGCCGATTCCAACGTTGTGACCCGGGTGAATATGAGTGCCGCGTTGACGAACCAAGATATTTCCCGCAAGAACAAATTGACCGTCGGCGCGTTTAGCTCCCAAACGTTTGCTTTCGCTTTCACGTCCGTTTCGGGTGCTACCCATACCTTTTTTGTGGGCGAATAATTGAATCTTTATAAACATTATTCATTAACCTCCAATTTCATAAAATCCGAATATTCGGTGTATAAGTCGGACAAACCGCACAGCATTGTGCCCAAAATCATATCGGCGTCGCGCCTGCTGGTTTCGTCCAAATTTTCAGGCAGATTAAAGCTTAATACCCCGTCCTTTTCATTTCGCTGGTATTTGACTTTTATATGAGCCACCGAAAGCAGCCCAAGCAAAGCCGTTTGCACCAAAGTGGATATACCCGCGCAGACGATGTCCTCGCCGCAAGCCGCATATCCCGAATGACCCCGACAGTCGACAGCGGTAATGCTGCCGTTAGTTTTAATCACCCTGATTTCCGTCATTATTCTTTACCGACGGTGATGTTTTCTATTTTGAGTTTTGTATACGGTTGTCTGTGACCTTGTTTTTTACGAACGTTTTTCTTTGCTTTGTAAGTAAAAATAGTCAATTTAGCTCCTTTGCCGTGTTCCAAAACTTTTGCGGTAACGGTGACTTTTTCAGCTTTTTTGCCTGTCAAAACCGTTTTGTCGTCCGCGTACAAAAGAACGGGCAGTTCGATTGTCGAGCCAACTTCCGCTTTAAGCAATTCGGTGGAAAAAATCAAATCCTTTGTGGCTTTGTATTGTTTTCCTCCTGTTTTTACGATAGCGTACATTTAATTTACCTCCTCTTCCCAGTCTCGCTGAACTTATGTTTTCGGGCGGTTTACCGTGCGGCAAACGCTTAGATAGCCCAGTCCAAGCGGCTCGTCTAATAATTTATCATAAGGCTGTTTTTTTGTCAAACATTTTAGGTATTAAAACAAACCGCCTTCCGCATACTAAAAACTAATAAGCCCACAAAAGGAGAAAATGCTATAATGCCAAAAAGCAAAATAAAAAATTTTGAATATTTTATGAACGCTGAAACGAGCAGAAACCCCGAATTTTATCTCTTTGACGAGTCGGAATATTACGATTTTTACCGTTTGGAGGACGAATAATATGAATGAACAACCCCGCGAAAATAATGAAAACAGCACGCGCGGCGCGGTGTGGAACGAACCCGCAAAAGACTGCGGAAAGAACGTTAATACGATAAAAATACTTAACGCGATAAACGATAACGCTCTGATGGCCAGAGAATCGACCGAAACCATTCTTAAATATGTGGACAATATGGATTTTGGCGACCTATTGCGCAGTCAAGTAAATAAATACGACGAATTTTGCAGACGGGCGCAACTAATGGCGAATAACCTTGGCTGTGTGCTTGAAACGCAAAACAAAACGGCGCGCGGTATGGCAAAAATGTCATTGAAAATGAAAATGATGATGGATAATTCCGTCGGAAAAATCGCTGAGATTATGTTACTCGGTACTACTAACGGCATCGTTGATATGGGCAAACTTATTCGCCACACCCCCGACGTAAAAGACGAAGCTTTGTCGCTGGCAAAAGAACTTTTGATTTACGAAGAAGACAAAGTCGAATTGATGAAATATCATTTGTAGATTTTAAATATGATATAAAAGTAAAAAGAACGGAGTTTATCCGCTCTTTTTTTTATTATTAAATTTAAAAAATTTAACACACTCTATCCAAACGCATAAAAATGGCATCGTAATTTACATCGTTTACTTTTCTGGCGTTAAGTTCGCGTTTATAAATTGAAAAACCGAGTTTTTCCGCGCATTTTATCATACGGACATTTCCAGACCATGTTTCTAAATAAAAAACATTAAAGTCATAGTTATGATAATACCGTATGAACGCGCTTAATGCTTGCGCGCCCAAACCCTTGCCCCAAAAAGCGGGTTCGCAAATTTCTATGCCCAAAGCGCAATACTTATTTGCGTTTTGAATTTGGTTATCTTGAATTTCAAAATCTTTATTGGGAGAATAAGCGCATACAAAACCTATATGTTTTCCCTCGGTTTCTATTTCGAGCCGTGACCGCTCAGCATCGGAGCGTATCGAAGAAAGGTAACGACGTATATCGTTTTCTATTTCTATTTCATTCGCAGGCACAATCGGCTCCCACGGCGTATCCGCAGTCATCCAAGCCGTTTCTTTATTGAACCAGCGGATTTCATCCGCAATATCTTTTTCGAGATAATCCCGCAATATTATGTTTTTATATGCGATTTGCATTTAGAATATCTACTCCATAGATTGAAGTTTTTTGTCCTTGATTACACTTTTTTATCGAGATTTTCAATATATTCATCGGTGGGAATGTCGCCGCAAAAGGTATTTTTTTTTGTAATTTCTGCGGTGTTATAATCAAGTCCGTATTCGGCGCACCAGTAGCGCAGCAGTCTGTCGGCTTTCAAATTCAAGTTTCCGTAAGCCAAAATAACCGTAACAACGTCGTCGCTCATTGGCTTTACGGAAAAAATCCTGTCTGCAATGTCTTTATTTACCGTTTCGCCTTTTTCTTCGTAAGAGATAATGTAACTCTTGCCCGCCGTGAAATTTTGCACAGCTTTGCCCAGACCTAGGCAGTTAATTTCGTATTCCCCTTTTGTAATTTTTCCCGCCGTGTTGGGATTTTTTGCGGTATAAAAAACTTTTTCCGCCGTTATTCCTTGCGGAGAGTTAGCGTTAAATTTACTGATTACGTCGCAATCAGTCTCGGCGTCGACGGTCATATACTCGCAAAGGCTACTAAGTCCTAGCGTGAGAGGCGGCGACATATACAAAAGCATATGCGGATTAAATCCTTGTGAATAATTAGTGTTCGCGCCGATTCGCCGCCAGATGCGCTGCAAAGCCCGCAAGGTATCAACATGCGGCAGCAAATTAGCAGGGTATGTTTTTTTGTATTTTATAGTAATCAAAACGCTTTTTCCTTTATATTTAAATTTTACTTAGTTGAAAAAAATCTCTCCATAAGCACCAAATTTTCAACAAAAACTTGACAATGCTATTTATGATTTATTCGCTTTTAAGAAATTACGAGTTTCCTTTTTATGTGATTATTTGCAAAAACCTTCTTTTTTTAGTCCGCAGCCATTGCATTGTTTGCTGCAAGACGGCGTCGTTACGGCTTGATAGGCAAGTTTCTTTTCTCTGATTAAAAACTCTTTATCGACGCCCACGCTGATAAAATCCCACGGCAAAATATCGTTTTCGTCCTTTTTGCCAACGATAGAATTTATATCCACGCCGCAATGCTCAAAAGCCTGTTTGTAGTTATCGTATTTAAAATATTCGCTCCACGCGTCGAAACGCGCGCCGAGTTTATATGCGTACAGCAAACAGTCCGCAAGCTCTCTGCCGCCGCGAGCCAGTACCGCTTCGGTCAAAGAGTTGTCGTAATCGTGCCACGAAACAGAAATATTTTTCACATTGAATTTGTCGTAAAGATATTTTTGTTTTTCGGCGATATTTTCGCGTGTATCGAACGCTTCCCATTGGAACGGCGTGAACGGCTTTGGAATAAAAGTGCTTACCGAAACGCTGATTCGCAGACCTTTTGCTGAACGTGGCTTTGCGTAATACATCTGTTTAATGCGGTAAACCAAATCAACGATACCTTGCACGTCCTGCATAGTCTCCGTCGGAAGCCCAATCATAAAATAAAATTTTACGGTGGAAAAACCTTTGTCAAACGCTTGGCTTACCGAGCCGAATATATCGTCTTCCGTAATGTTTTTATTGATAACGTCGCGCAATCTTTGCGTGCCTGCTTCGGGCGCGAAAGTAAGCGAGCTTCGTCTGTTTTGGTCGGCGTAAGCCCCATCGAAACTGTCGAGCCTTAAACTGGGCAAACTTATTTGGACGCGATTGCTTTCGGTATACGGTTTTAGTTTTTCGATTAACTCGGGCAAGCCTTCGTAATCGCCGCTGCTAAGGCTGTTAAGCGACAGTTCATCAAATCCGCCTATATCGCACAGACCTTTACTGATATTAAGTACGGTGTCGACTTTTCTTTGCCGTACGGGGCGGTAAATATATCCCGCCTGGCAAAATCTGCAGCCGTTGTAACAGCCGCGGAAAAGCTCCGCCACCGCGCGGTCGTGGACTATCTCAATATTCGGCACTATTTGATTGACGGGATAGAAGCTGTGATCAAGGTCTTTGATTTTATATTTTTTAATAATTTTTTTGTTGCCGAAACCAACGAGTTTGCCGTTTTTTCGCTCGTTTTCATAAAACTTCGGTATATAAATACAGTCGTAAGTTTGATGTAAATATTCCAAAAATTCGTCTTTTTTGCGGTCTTTAAAGCGTTTGTAATCATTCAAAATTTTCGGCCAGATTTCTTCGCCCTCGCCGACGAATATGATATCTATAAATTTATAAATAGGTTCGGGATTAACGCAGCAAGGTCCGCCCGCCACGATAAAAGGAAAATCTTCACCGCGTTCGCTCGACAAAAACGGAATACCGCTAAGCTCCAGCATATAAAAAAGATTTGTATAGCCCAGCTCGAATTGAAAAGAAAAACCGACAAAATCAAATTCTTTTAGCGGTTTTTGAGTTTCCAAACTGTGTAAAGTCTGATTGTTGGATTTTAAATATTCTGCGTAATCGAGCCACGGAGCGTAGCATCTTTCGCAGACGACGCCAGGGATTTCGTTAAACAGATGATAAAGTATTTTTGTGCCGAGATTACTCATTCCGACTTCGTAACTGTCGGGTACGCAAAGACAAAACCGCACATCGCAAGGTTTGTCCATATTCGGCGTACCGTATTCGCCGCCAAAATATCGGGCGGGATTTTTGACGCTGTCAAGCAAATTATTATCAATTTTTTTCATTAAGCCGATTATATCAAAAAAAGAATTTTTACACAACTTTATATATCGCGATTTATATTTTGTCCTTTAAAATAAAAATATTATCGCAAAAAAATAATTTTACGCACAGAATTAAAAAAATTTATAACAATTTAGAAAGTCGGAATTTTTATTATCTGACTGACGGGCGTGTCTACGGGGTATTTTGAAATGTAATTATAAAAACGCTCTTCCGTTATTATCGCCACCGCTTTCATATTTTCGTCCACTATCTCAAACTCGAACACATAGCCGTTTTCGATTTTGCCTAGTATAGTTTTTAACGTTGTTTCGGGAAGAAAAATCAGACGCTTTTTTTCAAGACCGTATTTTATACGCTTTTTTTTGCCGAAAATCACATTGAGCCGAGAATATATTTGTTTGTCGGTTTGCTCCAATAGAGCGGAAAAAAGCAGCGCGGCGAATATGCCCAAAGCGAAAAGCGGATATTTTGTAAAAAGAGAAATGACAAAAACAACAAATAACGCCAGCGAAAAAACGGCGGTCAAGGTTTTTACTATGGCAAGCGAGCTTTTGTAAGGACGCTCTCTCGTTAAAATACCTAGTAATGCCCTGCCTCCGTCAAGCGGGTAACAAGGCAAAAGGTTAATCAGCCCTATCGATAGGTTAGCGTACAAAAAATCACTGGTAAAAACGTATATCTCAGGGTAAATATACCAAGCGGCGAACAAAAACAAACTTATAGCCAAGTTCGCGAAAGGTCCCGCCAAAGCTATCGCCGTTTGTTCCTTGCTCACCGCTTCTTCAAAATCTCCGTACAAAGTCAAGCCGAAAGCTGAAATTTCTATTCTTTCGCATTTGTAAAAATATTTTAAGGCTGTAAAATAATGTGAAAGCTCATGTATCAGAACACTCACAATATAAAACGCAAAAACGGAAAGCTTGCCTAAGAGCAAAACCGCTCCGCAGGCAAGCCAAAAACTGAGTTTTATTTTAAATTTCAGTTGCCCCATTCAAAGGATTTGTCCGTTCCTACAATATTGGTAACGACGGTATTTTCAATAACGACGTTTACTTTCATTGTGCCGTCGTATTTGCCTAAAACCGAGTTTTCATCAACGGTCTGACCGTCTTCAACCAAAATCGCAGTTAAATCCGAATACACCATATTGATATCTTCGTCAATTTTGACGGTTACCGACGTTTCCGTTATCGAAACGACCACGCCTTGCGCTAAATTCATACACAGCGTTCCGCCGCCGATTTCCACAGTACCGTCGCTTTCCACCCCTTGCACTACGGCATTGACGGGTAAAGTCACCGACGTTTTTTGATTAACGGAATCCGAGTTTCCAAAAACCGTGGAGATATAAGCCATTTTTGCGGTTTCAAAAATATCCGTTCCGCCGTTTATAAAAATCATACCGCAGACGATGCCTACTATAATAATCAACGCGCCCACAGTCACAAGCATATTTTTAGGCAGTTTCGCTTTTGGCTTTTTTATTTGATAATCGCATATTTCCTGCTCTTCTTCCAAATATTTTCTTTGCGTGTATGTGATATCAAGCCAGTCGGACTCCACCGCGCTGCATTGGCATTTTGACACGTCTTTGTGTTCCATTTTGATTCCCCCTTGTCACTATACTCTAATTTATGACGGGGACTGAGGCATTATTCAAATAGCTTTGCCTTGTTTTATAAAACCGCTTGATTTTACGCAAATACGCATTTCCATTCCCTGGTCAAGGCGAATTATTTGTATATCGGCGTCGGTGACGCGCATATATTCCGACAAAAAGGCTTTTAACTCGTTTTCAAAGCCGTCTACGTTTGTATTGCATTTGTCTTTGTTGAGTACGCGCGCGGCGCGTAAATATTGTTTGTTCAAAAAAAATTCACCTCGCTTTACGTTTTAACAAAGATTTATGTTTTGACAAATAATCTATCATATCCGTAGCTCCGTTATGCAGATTGTTTGCCAAAATATCGAATGTATTATCGTTAGGCTCAACGTATCCCGTACAGTTAATCGTATCGTCTTCTTCGATTATGCCGAGAGGATTTGCGTTCAGCAGCGAAAAGACTTCAAAAGCGTCCAGCATTTTGCCTTCGGCAACAAGGTCGCCGCGCATACGGTTTATGACCACTTTGACGTCATTAAGGCAGTATTTAATCAAAGCGGCGGCAACTTTGTCCGCATCGCGCAAGCTCGCCAGATGCGGCGTACAAACTATTATCGCTTCGTCGCAAAATTTTGCCGAGCGTTCAAACCCTTCTTCAATTCCCGCGGGGCAATCAATAAGCACGTAGTCAAACATCTCGTCGAGTTTTGTCACGATAGTTTTTACCGCGCATTCGCTCATATTGCCTTTACCCGCTACCGAAGGCAGTAAAAAAAGCGACGGAAGCGTTTTGTTCTGCACCAAAGCCTGTTTGATGCGGCACTTATTTTCCGCCACGTCAAACATATCGAAAACGATATTGTTTTCCGCTTCCACCGCTATATCGAGATTGTTTAGGGTAAAATCAAAATCAACGATAACGACTCTCAGAGCCATTTTCGCCAGCGCAATGCCTAGATTGGCGGTGACGGTCGTTTTGCCAACGCCGCCTTTTCCGCTTGTCACAACAATTTTTCTCGCCATTACCTTACCTATAAAATTCAGTCGGGAATTCTATTATAAAACGAAAAAAAACTTAATCAATATTAAAACCAAAATAAGACAAAATAAACTAAAAATTTCAACTTTTAACAAAAATCGAAATTCAGTTTTGCAATAAATTTTTTAGAATTTGTTTGATTATTAATCGATACTAATAAATAAATTATTTACTGATATTTAATGAGTTATTTTTTAAAGCAAACTCGCTTATTTTGTGAAAATACATAAATCTAATTTAGTTACTAAAATAAAAAAAGAGCGGTTTACGCTCTTTCAAAATTTTTTTATTAAAATATTAACTTCAACTAGATTAGTTTTAGCGCGCCGATCGCGTTAAGATTGTCGGAGTCGGACGGAATACGAACGTTCATTTTCAGTCCGTCCAAAAAATATTTGTCAATGCCGTTTATTTTTGACAAGCCGCCGCACAAGAAAACGCCTTCATTTTTCACGGTTTTCGCTATTTCGGGCGGAACGGCTGTGAGCAGACTATCAATCACCTGACAGTATTTACTGATGACGTTTGCGACGACGTCGTAAAGTTCTCTCGCGGTTATTTCAACCGTCTCCAAAACGCCTTTTAGTATGTTAATACCGCTGGATTCAACGGATGATATATCGTTTGGGTACAAACTCGCGCAATCGCGTTTTATTCTTTCGGCTTCGTCGGTTGTGATTTGGAGATTGTATTTTTTGTGAACAAAATTGACTATATCTTCGTCTATCTGCCTTCCGCTAAAATATATCGAACAGCCCGAAATAATTTCGTTTTCCACTACTACGGCAATATCTGTTTTGTCCGCGCCCATATCGCAGATTATGCCCCTATCTACGTGAAACTGCTTAAAAATTTCCACAGAGGAGGCTATCGGCGCGGTTACGAAACGAGTTTGTTTTACGTTTACGATATTGAGCACAAATTCGATTTTTTGCTTTTCATTTTTTGTCAAAGCGCAAGGCACTACGCACAGTACCGCCGCGCGTGAAAAAGGCGAACTGTCGGGCAAGACCTTTGAAATCAAAGTTTTGAGCAAAAATCTGGCTTTGTCCTTGTCCTCTACAGCTCCTTCAACGATAGGTCGGCAAAGTTTTACTTTCGCCAACTGGCTTGCGCTCATTTTGACAGCGGTAAGTCCCGCCGCTTTTATCGTTTTGTTGTCGACCGCGTCCACCGCCACTACGGAAGGCTCTTTTATTACCAGTCCTGTTTTTGCGCACGCAACCGTTATATATTGCGAACCTAAATCAAGCGCGATATCGAAATTTGCCACTTTTATTTTTCCTCCGTAAGTTTTTTTAAATGCTCTGTGATTTCTTCGACGGGCAAACCCATTACGTTGGTATAACTGCCGATAATTTCTTTAACAAAACCCGAGTCCTGTATTCCGTACGCGCCCGCTTTGTCCATAGGCGAACCTGTGGCCACGTAAGAATTTATCATATCTTCGGTCAACTCATGAAAGATGACTTTTGATGAAACGAAAAACATATCAACCCGCTCTTTTGTCGCCAAACATACACCCGTATAAACGGTGTGAGTATCGTTAGCCAAGCGCGAAAGCATATCAGCGGCTTCGGCTCTGTCAATCGGTTTACCCAAAACTTTACCTTTATGAACAACGACCGTATCGGCTCCGATAACAACGCAGTTGTCGTCCTTTATAGCCAAAACAGGCAGCGCTTTTTTTGCGGCGATGTCCATTACCATTTCCGACGGAATTTTTTTGTCGGAAACTTCGTCGCAGTTACTTACGCATATCTCATAGTCGGGAATTATTTGTTTTAAAAGTTCTTTTCGTCTTGGTGAAGTCGAAGCGAGTATGATTTTTTTCATAAAATTATTATAAATGATTTTTTATTTATTGTAAAGAAAAACCCCATTTTTTAACAATAGATAAACACACAATATAAATAGCTAAATTCTTATTAAATGAAAAAAAATAACCCCTTCAAAACGAAGGGGTAAAGTAATTTTTATTAAAGTATTTCCAAGTTCTTTTTGAAAACTTTTTTGAATTCGAGCGCGATTGAATTGGCTTCTTTTATTTCCAAAGCGGCGTCGCCCTCGACCTCCGTTTTCATAATTACGCTGTCGCCGAGTACGTCGCAGTTGATTTCCGTTATCAGCCCCGCGTTGCTCTTGTCAAAGGCTTCGGCAAGACGCAGGATTACTGCGAGCTTTTTGACCGCTTCATAATCTTCGTCGGACAAAATAGGCTTGTATTGCGCCCATTCGCTTAAACTTGCTTCTTCTTTGCTGTACATGTCGCATACGTATGCCGCCAGCACGATATCTCTGTGACTTGCGCCGAAAAGGTTTGAATGTAAAATCATATAAGACGTGTGTTTGCGGTAATTGTAAAATTTGAACGTTTTGCCCGCGTCGTACATCATGCTTGCGATACGCAAAACTTTGACATACGCTCTGGGGAACTTGTGCAAAACACGCAGTTGTTTAAACAGCTGCACGCAAAGATTGAACATCTGGTCGGCATGCGTTTCGTCAAGATTGAGTATCTTTATAAAAGTGCGTAAGTCGTGACCAAGTACGTCTGAAATCGGCTTGTCGATAGTCGTCGGTACTGCGTAATTAAACATAATGCCTTCTCTGACGCCGCAGCCGCAGACGGTGATATTTTGCGCTTGCAGATAATCAAGCAAAGCTTTCATAGTAGCCAGCGCGCACGGGAATACGTCCGCTCTTGTGGCTGACAAACCTTTGATTTTGCTAGCCTTTTCAAGGTCGAACGGTTTTATCATATTGTAAATATAATCAAACTCGTCGATTTTTACACTAAAATTATGTACCATATCTAGAGGGTACTTTTTAATTCTTTTAGCTATTCTCGCCAAAGAACGAGCCGAGCCGCCAACGCCGATTAGCTGGGTATCGGGATCGAGTTCTTTTAACCAAGGCAGTTCTTCCAGTCTTGATTTAACAAAATTTTCGATGTTTTGGCACGCGACTTCGGGTTTTACAGACGGACTGACAAATTCCGCAGCAAGCGAGACGCTGCCGAAATCCAATACGTGTTTTTGCAAAACATTGCGTCTGTTATAATAAATCAGTTTCATACTGCCGCCGCCGATTTCAAAAATCAGTCCTTTCGGCGCTTCCAAAGTGTTGATAACTCCCGTATAGTCGTAAGTCGCTTCTTCGTCTTCCGTCAAAACCTGGAATTTTACACCCGTTGCGGCGAACATTTCATTCAAAAAAGATTTTTGATTTTTTGCGTTTCTTACCGCGGCGGTAGCCACAGCGATAATTCTGTCCGTTTTGCTTGCGGTGCAAAGTCTTTTGAAAGACTTAATCGTATTTATGGCTTGCAAAATGCGTGTCGGTTTTAAATTTCCGTCACGTTCCGTTTCGCCAAGCCTTACAGCTTCCCGCATTTCGTTTACAAGGACAAAATAACCGCCGTCATACACATCGTATATAACGAGTCTCGCGGTATTAGAGCCCAAATCAAATAATCCCACTCTTTCCATATATTTTCTTCCCATATTAAAATGCCCTCATAAACGACCTAAAAACAAGGATTTTTAGTTATTTCGTCAGGCATTTATCCGTAAAAATTTTGTTAAGTCGCATTTTAGCGCAAAATTTGACTTTTAATAATGTTAACACATAATTGTCAACTTGTGAATACCCTTTGTGAAAAAAAAGTCTAATTTTTCATTTTTAAACACGTGTTTAATAAGTATATTCCCTTTTTATAGCTTTTCAAGCGGTTTGATAACTTTTTTGGGGCAAACGTTAACGCACGTCATACAACCCGTGCATTTGCTGTAATCGATAACGGGGGTATTATTTTCCATATGTATGGCGTTTTCGGGACATTTTTTCTCGCAAAGTCCGCAGCCGATACAACCAGTAGAACACATTTCGACCACTTCTCTGCCCTTGCAGTTATTTGAGCAAGCCACATAAATTTTGGCTTCTCTGGGGATACGATGAATAATATTTTTCGGGCAAGCCTTTACGCAGCTGCCGCAGCCGATACAAACCTTGTCAAGAATATGAGAAAGTCCGTCGTAAACGTCGATAGCCTGCACGGGGCAAACGTTGACGCACGTTCCCGAACCCAAACATCCGGTTAGACACGCTTTTCTGCCGTCGGCTAACATTTGCTGACTTACGCAGTCGCCGTAACCTTGGTACTCGAACTTGTCCTTGCAGTTTACGCCGCCCGAACAAGCCACTACTATGCGGGTATCTCCGCCGCCTGTGTAATTGATGCCGAGAATGTTGCTTATTGCAACCTTATTTTCTTTGCTCGTTTGTCCGCATTGTTCCAGCGTTGCCGTGCCTTCGCACAAAGCCTTTGCAAAATCTTCGCAGCCGGCTTTTCCGCAAGCTCCGCAGTTTGCGCCGCCGAGTTTCGCTTTTATTTCAGCAATGCGCGGATCCGCCCCTTTTACGGCGGTTACTCTACTGATCAGCATTATAATAATGCCGAATAATAACGCCACCGCAAACATAATAGCAACGGTAAATCCCACGCTCGCCCAATTTATTTCTCTAAAAAACAGTAACATTTAACCAAAACTCCTTACATCGTTATAAAAGTAAAAACGTAAAACGCCATTGCCATAATGCCCGCCGTTATCATAGAGATAGGAAAACCGCGCATGTGTTTCGGCGTGGGCAGTTTGTCGATTTTTTCACGAAGTCCCGCTAAGATAACGATAGCAAGCGTAAATCCTATTCCGCTGAATAGACCGTTTAGAGCCGCGGAAAATACTCCCGTAACCAGTTCGTAAGTAAGGTTTATTTCCGCAACACCCAAAATCGCGCAGTTTGTCGTAATCAGCGGCAAATACACGCCCATTGCCTTGTATAAACTCGGCGACATTTTGCGTATTACCATTTCCAGTATCTGCACGAGTGATGCGATAACGAAAATAAAAACTATTATTTCAAGATATTCGATACCGTTAGGCAGCATTATATACGTGTAAATCGGATAGGTGATAAGCGAAGCCAATACCATAACGAAAGTTACGGCTACGCCCATACCCAACGCGCTGTCAACTTTTTTTGACAGTCCCAAAAAAGGACATATACCCAAAAACTGTACTACAACGTAGTTAGATATAAATATTCCCGCGATTGCTAATGAAAATACCATTTTTTATACCTCCGTCGTTTTTGGTTTTAATATTTTCGCTCCGCCGAGTTTTTGTTTGCGAACAATACGGTCGTAAACAAAAGTGAATAACGCGATAAACATACCGTACGTCATAAACGCTCCTGCGGGAGTTGTGAAAAAGGCTATTTTAAAGTTCCATAACGCAACGCCAAAAATACTGCCGTTGCCTAAGATTTCACGGACAGCGCCCAGTAACGTCAGAGCCACGGTGTAGCCGATACCCATAAAGAGTCCGTCCATTACCGACAGTCCGATAGTATTGTGGCTGGCGAAAGATTCCGCTCGGGCAAGAATAATACAGTTAACGACTATGAGCGGTAAAAACACGCCCATTGCGTTGTATATACCCATAATAGCCGCCGACTTACTTCCAAGATAATACAGCAACATTTTTACAACGGTAACAAACGTCGCTATTATTAAGATAAAAGCGGGTATGCGGACTTTGTCGGGAATGATATTGCGCAGTATCGATATTACAAGGTTACTGCATACAAGCACGAACGTAACCGCCGCGCCCATTCCAAGACCGTTTATCGCTTCGTTTGACAAAGCCAAAATCGAGCAGGTGCCAAGCACGAGTTTTAAAGCGGGGTTTTGTCTGACTATGCCGTCTAATGCTAATTCTTTTACTTTCATTATTTCAAAACCTCCCTTTTATTCACCGTATACGGCTTGATAATATTCTTGCGCTGTGACAAACGCGTTCATAACGGCGTAAGACGAGTGCGTCGCGCCTGTAACGACCATTTCGGGGTCTTTCGGCACTATGTCGGCGATATTCGTTCCGTTAAGCGCGGCGAGTTTGCTTTCGTCGTAATCATACGGCGCAGCGGAACTGCCTTGCTCTTTGATATACGAACCCAAAATAATTCCCGTGTCTTTTTCCAAAACGATAATTACGGTAAACGCTTTCGCTTTGCCGTAACCTGCGGACTCTATATACAGTCCGACAAGCTGTTTGCCTTGGCTGTCGCTGCCTTCAACCGCCAGTAAAACTTTTCCGCTTGTCGTAGCTACGTCGGCAACCTCGACTTGATCGTATTCTGCTTCGTATGCGTTACTGAAAGCGGAAAAATCCGGCGGAACGTAAAGTAAATCGTTTAATATTGCCAAAGCCGCAACGCAAACCACGGCGATGATAACAAGCGTCAAAACGCATTTTACGGAGGGGGTTAAGATTTTTTTCATTTTGCCGCCTCCTTTTTTTCTTTTCTATATCCGAAAGGTTTCGGAACAATATATTTGTCAATTAACGGAACAATCAAGTTCATAAGCAAAATAGAGAACGATACCGCTTCTCCGCCTGTGGCTTGTCTAAGTCCCGCCGTAAGCAGACCCAAAGCTATGAAATATACATAGTTGCCGAGTTTTGTGTTGGGCGTCGTGACGTAATCCGTCGCCATAAAAATAGCTCCGAGTATAAGTCCGCCCGAAAGTATCGACGGCAAAAAATAGCTGAAATCAAAACCGTTCAATGCCACGGCAAACAGTCCCGTTACGCCGATATATACCAAAGGCCAACGGAAATTTAAAACTTTTGTCGCAACAAGATAGATGCCGCCGACGATAAGGGCAAGCTTGCTTGTTTCACCGATACAGCCAGGCAATCCAGTACCTAAGAGCAAGTCCCAGTTGGAGTAGCCCATAGTAAGCAAAACGCCGCTTCCCGTCGGATGAGTCAGCATTTCCGTCAAAGGCGTCGCGCCTGTGACTACTTGAACGTTTCCGCCCGAAAGCAATCCGATAGCGGGATATGCCCACGTATTCATAAGCACGCCGAAACTCATAACGACGAAAATTCTGCCTGTGATGGCGGGATTGGCGATATTACAGCCCGTGCCGCCGAAAAGCATTTTTACCACTATTATTGCGAATACGCTTGCCAGTACGGGAACGTACCACGCCGATAAAGCAAGCGGAGGCATATTAAGACCTATCAAAAGTCCCGTGACGACGCTTGTAAAGTCAAGTTGCTTCAAAGCATCTTTAAAACTCATTTTTCTTATCAGTAAGTAAGTAATCTCCGCCATAACCGCGCTCAAAACCGAAACGGCAAGCACGAACAAAGCGTTCATTCCAAAATAAACGACAGCCATAACCGAAGCGGGTAAAAGAGCGATTATTACGTTAAGCATTATTTTTTTCGTATTGTCGTTCGCTCTGACATGAGGCGAACCCGAATAAATCATTCTTTTCATTTCTTTCTCTCCCTCATCTTTTGTTTAGCAAGCCTTACGCTTTGGACAAGCGAGCGTTTTGCGGGACAAATAAAAGAACAGCAGCCGCATTCAAAACAATCCATAGCGCCGTATTTTACCGCGCTGTCAAGATCGTCCGATTGAATATAAAAATCTATATACATTGGCATAAGATGCATTGGGCATACCGCCGCGCATCTGCCGCAGCTTATACAGTTGGTCGGCTGTAACAAATTTATTTCGTCTTCTGTAAGCGCAAGTAACCCCGATTCCGCTTTTGTCGTCGAGCAATCGGCGTTATTTAAAGGAAATCCCATCATCGGTCCGCCGCTTATTAGCTTTACAGCGTTATCGTTTACTCCGCCGCAAAACTCAAAAATATCTTTATGTAGCGTGCCGTTAAGAACCCACAAATTTTTGGGGTCGTTGATACCTTTGCCCGAAACCGTCAAAACACGCTTATACAGCGGATTGTTGTTTCTTACGGCATCGTAAACAGCGTAAGCGGTAGCCACGTTATGCACAACTACGCCCACGTCCATAGGTAAGCCCCCTTTATTAGGCACTCTGCGTTTTGTGCAGGTGTAAATCAAAACTTTTTCCGCGCCTTGCGGATATTTTTTCTTTAATAATTTTATTTCGTAACCGCTGTTGGAAAGTTTCTCGTAAGCGGTCATTTTGTTGTCTTCAATACCGATAATAACTTTTTCAACGCCTATTGCCGTTGCCATAAGACTAATTCCATCAAGAACTTCGTCAATATGCTCTATCATCAGTCTGTTGTCGCAGTTAAGATACGGTTCGCATTCAGCCGCGTTTATCAGCAATATATCGACGGGTTTATTAGGCGAATCCTTGACAGCGGTAGAAAATCCAGCGCCGCCTAAGCCTACTATGCCCGCGTCAAATATTCTTTGCAAAATCGATTCTTTGTCGATTTTTTCCATTTTTGGCAAAGCGACTTTGTTATCGCCTTCAGCCTTTACGTGAATATAATCGACCGCCGTGTTTTGCGCGTTTTTGCGTTTTAGTATTTCTACTACCGTGCCCGAAACCGAAGAAAAAATGTTCGCGGAAATTTTGCCGTTTGCTTTGGCAATGAGTTGTCCTTGCGCTACGTTGTCTCCTTGGTTAACGATAGGCGCGGCAGGCGCGCCGATGTGTTGCGACAATGAAATAAAATAATCCGACGAAACAGGCATTTTTTCAATCGCCTTATTTTCCGTCAGATCTTTCTTATCAGATGGATGCACTCCCTGTAAAAAGGTATGCTTTTTCAAAATAAACGCCCCCTTGGTTTTACTTGTTTTTACCTTAACATAAATGACGTCAAAAGTAAATAGCCATTAAGCAAAAAATCCGCTAAAAATCGACTTATTCCAAATCTTTTTTCGGTTTAAAAATCTCATATATTTGACAAGCCGCTAATGTCAAAAGCAGGATGCCGAAAGATATTTTCAAAATTTTGTCTTCGACAACATTCGACAGCAATGCACCGACAATCGCAAAGATTACCGCGGGCAATATCATTATTAAAACTCTGTGGTTTTTTACCAGACCGTTTTTTTTATGCACGACGAGCGTCGCCGCCGCCATTGGAATAAAGCTAATAAGATTTGTTGCTTGTATCGTTTGTTGCGGAATGTCCAAAAATCCCAGTAGCGGTATCAAAAAAGTCCCGCCGCCCATTCCCATGCCGCCGAGTATGCCCGATATAAAGCCGAATACCGCTATAATCAAATAAGTCATATTTTACCTTTTTTTTGCAAAAGTTTGTTTTATAGTTTCGCGAAAATTTGCGCATTTTATTAATTATTTTTTTTATATTGTTTCATCAAAAAAACATTTTTACGCCCGCGATGACCAGTATTGCCGAAAAAACTATCTGCACTACTTTTGGATCGAGTTTTTTTAACAGCACCGCTCCGCAAAGCCCTCCCGCTATTACTCCTAGCGTGGCAAAAAGCGTATAGAGCCAATCCACTCTTTGATTAAATACGTAAACGATAGCGGAAACTATCGTTATCGGCAAGATTACCAAAATAGCGGTTGCATGGGCTTCTTTTTGGGGCATTTTTAATATCGCCACCAGCGCGCACACAACGAGTATTCCGCCTCCTCCGCCCAAAAACCCGTTTAAAAAGCCTATGCCCGCGCCAAGAAGCGCAATTGCAAAATTTTCTCCGTCTCTTATCACAAAATTATTGTTGACAAAATTAGCTTTCTTATATCGCCGATAAAGTTAAATATTTTTGTGTTTTGTAAAATAAAGGTTTTTGGTGCTTGAAAATATCGGGAATTTTAATTTTTCGAAAAAAATAAACCGCCTTTTAAAGCGGTCTGCGTTAAATAAAAATTATCTAAAAACGTGAAATTTAATTCTCTGCGATATTCAAATCTAATAAAATGTCATAAATTTTTTTTGCGGCGGTATTAACGGAAATCGCGCTGGTATAAACAGTCATATCTCTGCAACTAAGGTAAAGATTTTTTCGTTTATTATAAAGACTGTCGAGTTTGTCCGATAAGTTTCCCCTCAAAAGAGGTCTGTCTGAATTGCGTAAACGAGACATCAAAGCGTTTTTTGAAGCGGACAAATATATTACGTAACAATCGCTTAGTAAGTCGATATTGGCTTTATTCTCCACTATTCCTCCGCCCGTGGAAATAATTACGTTTTCCATTTTTACAGCCGACGACAAAGCTTTTGTCTCGTATTCGCGGAAGACCTTTTCGCCGTGTTTTTCGAAAATTTGCGCAGGCGTCATTCCGACTTCAAACTCGATAAGTTCGTCGGTATCAACCGACATTAGTCCCAGTAACGAAGCGAGTTTCTTCGCCACCGAGGTTTTTCCGCTGCCAGGCATACCTATAAGGGCGACGTTTTTTACAAGCCGCATAGATAATCTACCGCCTTAAAATAGCTTTTTTCTTTTTCGCCGTAAAAACATTTTTTTACCACGCCGTCGAAAACTCGGATTTTCCGAAAATCTTCCCGATTTTCTATATCGGACAAATGAACTTCGATAACGGGCTTATTGATACTTTCGATACAATCGCGTATCGCGTAACTGTAATGCGAATACGCCCCCGCGTTTAATATAACGCCGTCGGCGTGTGTCTTTTGAAGTTTCGAAACTATTTCGCTTTCGGAATTTGAAAAGAAAAATTCCGTCTTCGCTTGTTTTGCCGACGCGTATTTTTTTACCGCAAAATTCAGCTCTTTTAAGGTTAAATCGCCGTAAATTGCGCGGTCGCGCCGTCCGAGCATATTAAGATTAACGCCGTTTATAATAAGGATTTTCATAATGTTTTCAAAAATTCCCCATAAAGATTTTCTATATCGCCGAGTTTTTGCCCTTGGCATATTTCGTATGAAGCCGCCCCTTGAAAAAACAACATAGCCAGACCGTTTATCGCCGTTTTTCCACTTTGTTCCGCTTCGATTAAAATTTCAGACTTATGTTTATAGTTTGCGTCGAATACAAACTCCGCGGTTTTTATATAAGGCTTTATTAAGCTAAAATCAGCGTTTTCGCTGACGAATGACAGCACTCCGCAAGATGTTTTAAAGGGCTTTTTAAGATTATATTTTTTTGCAAGATAATCCGCTTTTTTTTGCGTGCGGTTTATCACGGACACATTCGCCCCGTCGTAAAGCAAAGCGCAAATTGCGGATTCTGCCGCTCCGCCCGCTCCGTAAACAAGCATTTTTTTGCCTGTCGGGTCTATTCCGTGATAGTTCAGCGACGTAATAACGCCTATTCCGTCCACCGAATAGCCTTTCAAACCGCCTTCGTTTACTATTAGATTTATCGGATAATCAAGGTTTAGTAAATCCGCCGCTTTGTTTTTGAAAGGCGCGGTAATGTTTACTGCGTCAAATCGGCAAACGTTTTCTAGTAAAATTTTGTCCGAAACGTCCGCTGGCAAGTCGCAAAGCTCGTAAGTTAATTCTGCTCCCGTTTTTTCGGCTAAAAACCGCCATATTTTCGGCGAAAGGCTTTCGCTTATGCCGTTTCCTATCAAAGCGTATTTTTTCATTATTTATTTTAAATAAATCCTTTTTTGCTAGTCAAGTAGTTAATTTTTATAGAGAATTTTCAAAACCGTTTAACTTTATTCTAAACCTAGCATTTTTAAAAAATTTCTTGACGAAACGCCGATACATTCCGCACCGTTTACCGTTACACCTTTACTTGACAAAATTCCCCCCGTTACCGCCGACATTGCTATGCGATGGTCGCCGTTGGAGTTAACCGTTCCGCCGATAATTTTGCCGTTGCCGCGTACGATTAAGCCGTCGTCAAGTATTTCTGCACTACACCCAATTGAATTTATAAGATTCGCGGTTTCTCTTATGCGGTCGCTTTCTTTGTATTTTAATTCGCCTAATCCGTGAAATTCGCTGACACCATTGGCTAAACACGCCGTAACGCAAGCGATTGGGATTTCGTCTATCATATCCGAGACGTCTTTCGCTTCAACAATAAAAGGTTTTATTTCCGATTGATATACGGTTATGTCGCCCGTAGGCTCGCCGCAAAAATAACCCGTTTGGACTTCTTTTATTTTCGCTCCCGCTTTTTCCAGTACTCGCAAAAATCCCGTTCTTTCTTTTGAAAGCAGTACGTTTTCGATTTTTATGCCGTATTTTAATCCCAAAGGCAGTAAAAAAGCCGCCGTTGAAAAGTCGTTCGGCACGGTCATATTTACGCCTTTTAATGAACTTTTTTTAACGGTAATTTCATTATAAAGACCTTTAATGTTTTCGCTGATATTGCCGCCGAAAGTTTTTAACATATTTTCGGTGTGTTTTCGGGTAATTACTTTTTCAATTACCGTCGTTTCGCCGTTCGCGTTTAAGCTCGCTAATAACACCGCGCTCTTTAACTGAGCCGAAACGAATGGCGTTTGAAAGTTAATTCCATTGATTACTGACGGATTTATCTCAAATAGACAGTTTTTGGCTTGGGTGATTTTCGCTCCCATTGCGGTCAAAGGCTCGATTATTCTTATAGGCCTATTCGCCAAAGATTTGTCGCCGACAAATTTCGCTTTTATTCCGAGTCCTGACACTAATCCGCCCAAAAGCCTTGCCGTCGTGCCGCTGTTACCGCAATCCAAAATAACATCGTTATTGGATTTTTTAAAAGGAATTACGGTGGTTTTTTCGCCGTCAAACGTTATTTTCGCGCCAAGTTTAACTAAGCAACCGGCGGTGGATAAAACGTCGTCGCAAATCCCTATATTATTAAATGTCGACGGCTTGTCCGCGATAGCCGCCAATATCAAGGCT
>ERZ795053.1144-NODE-1144-length-33869-cov-15.864287_pt1 | contig 33869 bp, 27 predicted proteins | sample MGYA00375137_ERZ795053 | MGnify/ENA primary metagenome ERZ795053 (study PRJEB30182, sample SAMN05720284) | activated sludge metagenome | isolation source: Anaerobic digester | place: Hong Kong | collected 2014-12-17 ...
AGCCGTTGATCTCTGACCACGCCCTAAGGGCGTGGTTTTCTACGTTGTTAATAAATTATTAAGCGTCTTTGAACGCTTAGAGTGGTGTTTTTTCTTTCTTATTAAGTGATTCTATAATCATCGACTACTTATTCAAAAGCAGGTCTAAATAAAGAGAGCGGGAATTGCTGACGATTCAGGGTGTCCATCCCGATTTTGAATAAGGTAATTATGTCAATTTTCGACGTACCATTCAAATAATTCTGTATCACTCTTGTTCTTAAATCTTCACTATATGGCTTGGACATTGAGATACTCCTTAGTTTGTCTATTATATAATAACTAATAAAAAACTGTTTGACTATAACGGCGGGCGGAGATGCGCCGGTTCCCGTCAGCACCGCTGACGTTGCGCATGGAGCGCTGCTGGGTTACTGCAGCAGGAGCTACTGGCGCTTGTGGTGTTACTGCGCGCATTTTCGTCCAGATAGCGCCACCAACCGTATTTCAATCGATCCCAAAAGCGCTGTCGTGGAGGATGGCCTGCATTTCTCAGCGCCTCGATCACTGCCTCGACATCGATGATCGTATTATCGTAGTCGACACAAGCCCAATGATGTCTGGGATCAAGCCTGACATGATGTACGCCGGATTGCGGAGTCAGAATATCCAGGATGGTTGATGCCTGTAGGTCATCCTTCAATCCCTCCATGAAGAAGCACCGAGTAACGAGAGTTGAAGGATGATCATGGGCATGAGCGGCATGATGCTCATGGTTGCCAGCGTGGTCGAAAGTGTTCATCGCAGCATCCTCCTCGTCAATGAAGGTTAGTCATGCTATTTTTAGCTCCGTACCCGAGTACGGAGTCAAGCATGAAAAAATCCGCTGCGCTAACGGTGGGTGAGTTAGCCAAAGCCGCTGGAGTCCACGTTGAGACTGTGCGTTACTACCAGCGGCGCGGCTTGCTGACGACGCCTGAGCGCCCTTACGGGACGATTCGCCGCTATTCAAACGCTGACTCTAATCGACTGTGCTTTATTCGTCGGGCGCAGCGGCTGGGTTTCACGCTGGATGAGATTGCACAACTGCTTGCTTTGGACACGTTCCGGGATCGGGATCAGGCGCGCGCTCTGGCCGAGATCAAGGTGGCTGACCTGGATGCGCGCATTGCCGATTTGCAGGCCATGCGCCGGGTACTGGTCGAGCGCATCGCCGATTGCACCCATGGCCAACCGACCGAACCCTGCCCGATTCTTGGCGTCTTTCAAGAGGATGTTCATACCTCCAGATAATCAAGAATGCCCTCCGCCGCTTCCCGACCCTCGAACACGGCGGTCACCACCAGGTCGGAACCACGCACCATGTCGCCGCCGGCAAAGACCTTAGGATTACGAGTCTGGAATTTGAATCGTCCCTTGGGCGAAGCCTGCACCCGGCCCCGCAAGTCGACCGCGATGCCGAATTCGCTGAACCACGGCGCGGGGTTGGGCTGGAAGCCAAAGGCGATGATCACCCGGTCCGCCGGGAGCACTTCCTCGGAGCCGGGGAGGATTTCCGGCGCGCGCCGGCCTTTGGCGTCGGGCGCGCCCAGCCGCGTGGCGCACACTTTGACGCCTTCCACCCGGTCATCGCCCACGATTTCCAGCGGCTGACGGTTCCACAGAAAGCGCACGCCTTCTTCCTTCGCATTGGCGACTTCGCGGCGGGAACCCGGCATGTTCGCCTCATCGCGGCGATAGGCGCAGGTCACGCTGGCCGCGCCCTGGCGAATCGCAGTACGGTTGCAATCCATCGCAGTATCGCCACCACCGAGCACCACCACGCGCTGGCTTTGCATATCGACGAATTCGTCAAGGTCCTTTTCCAGCCCCAGTACGCGGTTAATGTTGGCGATCAAATAGGGCAGCGCCTCATGGACGCCGGGCAGATTCTCGCCGGGGAAACCGCCTTTCATATAAGTGTACGTCCCCATGCCGAGAAACACAGCGTCGTATTCAACCAGCAGACGCTGAAACGGCAGGTCACGGCCAATCTCGGTGTTCAGCACGAATTCCACGCCCATGCCTTCCATGATCTCGCGGCGGGTTTGCACCACTTCTTTTTCCAATTTAAACGGTGGAATGCCGAAGGTCAGCAGGCCACCGATTTGCGGATAGCGGTCGAACACCACCGGCTTGACCCCGTTGCGGACCAGAATATCGGCGCAACCCAGGCCCGCTGGCCCCGCGCCGATAATCGCGACGCGCTTACCAGTCGGCGTGACTTGCGACATATCCGGTCGCCAACCGGCTTTGAGCGCCTCGTCGGTGATGTATTTTTCAATCGAGCCGATGGTGACCGCGCCAAAGCCATCGTTCAGGGTGCAGTCGCCTTCGCACAGCCGATCCTGCGGGCAAACCCGGCCACACATTTCCGGCAGCGAGTTGGTGCGATGCGAGAGTTCAGCGGCTTCAAATAGATTGCCCTCGGCAATCAGTTGCAACCAGTTGGGGATGTAGTTATGAACCGGGCATTTCCACTCACAATAGGGATTGCCACAATGCAGACAGCGACCGGCCTGGGCGGCAGCGGAGTCCGCATTGAACTGTCCGTAAATTTCCTTGAATTCGAGAACGCGCTCACGAGCCGGTTTCTTATCCGGGTCCTGGCGGGGGGTTTCAATGAACAACAGGGGTTTGGCTTGGGACATAGCTAAAACTCAATTTGTTGGATTCCAGAATTAAAAAAGACTTTCTTGTGAATTTAAAATTGTAGATAGCTGGGAATGATTAGAATAAGTAGGCCAGTCAGGACTATATTCTTCTGCCTGATTACCCCAGACAAACCAACCGGTTCGTGGACCGCGAGCAAACAATTCTATATAAGGACCATTGCTACACGCTTCAATAATTTCATACTGTTCATCAGGCTTTCTACTATGTTCCTGTTTCATGGAAACGATGATATTCTCTTGGCTTCTACCCGGTTGAAGAGTCCTAACATTTTTTCCGCGCACACCAAAAAGAATCATTTCAGTTACATTTCTAAAGTAAAAACCCACTCCTCTTCGATCAGGACCACCATCTTTGCGAGTTTTATACCAAATAATATTGGTTTTATAAGTGAACCCCCATTGCTCCATCACTTGTAATCCGAGACTAAGTAGTGCGTTGGGAACCCATAAATATAAGTGTGCGTTATCTTGTGCAATTGTTTGAATCGGTAGTTCTTTACTATCTTCAATCGGCATAGTTGGGTAGCGTTGCAATCGTTTATGCTCTGGGGCCATTTTTCCCGTGCGATTGGTAAATTGCCAGGGCGGATCAGCGAGAGTAGTAGCGAATTTGCGGTCGCCAACGGTTTGTAAAAGATCTTCAGAGGCGTTGCTATCCATTTAATCATCCTCGATATAAAGTGATTTTGAGATTCCAAAAACTAAAATTGGGCATCCCGCACCACTACCACCTTCAATTCTTGGAACGAGCTTACCCATGTGCGTCGTTGATGTGCCATAAGAGGAGCCACGACCTAATTCATTGAAAATATCTTGCAACTCATCACACCTTGTAATGATAATCCCAACACTAAATTGCTCGAAGATCAAACAAAAGTCTAAAATTGTTTAGATCTCTGTCATAAAAGGGATCTTTGTTATTCCATTCAATCTCTAATGCAACTCGATTTTTAAAACAATCGACTTTATGCGTTGGAGAGTCTGTTGTCTTTTCATCGACGACAACTTGAGTTTTGAATTCTTTCTCAACCCATCCCTGTTCATAGAGAAAGTTGTCAATAAACTCAGAAATTTTTGATTTTCTTCCACCAGGATTAGTTATCCAGCTTTTTCTTAGCCGAAATGCTGTTAGTACTGAAATAACATCCTGCCATTCATTTGAAAAATCTTCTTTCAAGATTGCACATGCATGTTTCCATTCATGAATCTCATAATTTTCTCGAATAAATGCTGGAAGAAAATCAATACTCATAGTCTTTTTATCATACTCCAGCTAATCAGGAAAACATCAGGTTTTCAAAGCGGTCTCCCGCTCTGAAAACCCCGCGCTTACGCCGCTTCGCGCAACGCGCCGACCAGCGACTTGAGATCAGCCGCCTTCGGTTTGATCAGCCAGAACCGGCTGGCGTAGTAGCGGAAATCATCCAGAATCGCCTGGCCCCAGGCGCTGCCGGTTTCCGTGACGTAATCCTCGATCAACTCCAACAGATAATTCCGTTGCGGCTCCATGTTCTCGGTGGCGATGCGGTGGATGTCGATCAATTCATGGTTGTAGCAGTCGACAAAGGCATTGCGCTCATCCAGCACGAAGGCGAAACCGCCAGTCATGCCCGCACCGAAATTCACCCCGGTTTCCCCCAGCACCACCACTACGCCGCCGGTCATGTACTCGCAGCCATGATCGCCTACCCCCTCGACAATCGCCAGCGTCCCGGAGTTGCGCACGGCGAACCGCTCGCCCGCTGTCCCGGCAGCATACAGCGTACCGCCGGTCGCGCCATACAGGCAGGTATTGCCAATAATGGGCGTCTCCTGGCTGGCGAATGCGCTGTCACGCGGTGGGTAAATGACCAGCTTGCCGCCGGCCATGCCCTTGCCGACATAATCATTGGCATCGCCTTCCAGGTAAAGATGCAAGCCGCCGGCGTTCCATACGCCAAAACTCTGTCCCGCTATACCGGTCAACCGTAGCGTGATCGGCGCATTCTCCATCCCCAGGTTGCCATGCCGGCGGGCAATTTCACCGGATAACCGGGCGCCAATGGAACGGTGAATGTTCTTAACCGCATAGTGGAATTCGCCGCCGGTTTTGCTTTTAATCGCGGGCAACGCATCCGCCACCATCTGCTCGGCTAATTCGCCTTTATCAAACGGCTCGTTGCGTGGTTCGATGCAGAATTGCGGATGTTTCAGCAGCAAACCGGCGTCCGACAGCAGCGGTGATAAATCAAGACCCCCCTGTTTACCGCCTTCGCCGGGCAGGATTTCCAACAACTCGGTGCGGCCAATCAGGTCTTCAAACCGACGAATGCCCAGTTCGGCCATAATCTCCCGCGTTTCCTGAGCGACAAAGCGGAAATAGTTCATGACCTTCTCTGCTGTACCCCGGAAGTGGTTCAGCCGCAGCACGTTATTCTGGGTGGCGACTCCGGTGGCGCAGTTGTTGAGATGGCAGATGCGCAAGTACTTGCAGCCCAGCGCCACCATCGGCGCAGTGCCGAACCCGAAACTTTCCGCGCCGAGAATGGCGGCCTTGATCACGTCCAAGCCGGTTTTCAATCCGCCATCGGTTTGCAACCGCACCTTGTCGCGCAGGTGGTTCATGCGCAAAGTCTGATGGGTCTCGCTCAGCCCTAGCTCCCAGGGCGAACCAGCATATTTAACCGAGGTCAGCGGGGAAGCGCCGGTGCCGCCGTCGTAACCGGAAATGGTGATCAAATCGGCATACGCTTTGGCCACGCCGGCGGCGATGGTGCCGACGCCCGCTTCGGCGACCAGCTTCACCGAGACCAGCGCCTGGGGATTAATCTGCTTGAGATCGAAGATCAGTTGCGCTAGGTCTTCAATCGAATAAATATCGTGGTGCGGCGGCGGCGAAATCAGCGCCACGCCGGGTTTGGAATAACGCAACCGGGCAATCGTGGCGTTGACCTTATCGCCGGGGAGCTGTCCGCCCTCGCCGGGTTTGGCGCCCTGGGCGACCTTGATCTGCAACACCTCGGCGTTGACCAGGTAAGCCGGGGTGACGCCAAAGCGCCCGGAAGCGACCTGCTTGATCTTGGACATCTTCTCGGTGCCGTAACGCACCGGGTCCTCGCCGCCCTCGCCAGAGTTGGAGCGTCCGCCCAGGCGGTTCATGGCCACCGCCAGCGCCTCATGCGCTTCCGGGGACAACGCGCCCAGCGACATGCCCGCCGAATCGAAACGCGGCAGAATGTTTTCCAGCGATTCCACGTCGTCCAATGGGATCGGCTGGCCCACTGGTTTCAAGCGGAACCGGTCGCGCAGGGCCGCTGCTGGCCGCTCGTTGACCAAGCGAGCGTATTCCTGATAGTCGGCATAGTCGCCACTGTTCACTGCTTTTTGCAGGGCGTACACCACATCCGGATTGTAGGCGTGGTACTCGCCGCCGTGGATGTATTTCAGCAACCCGCCAGGGTCGATCCCTTGCCGACGCTTCCAGGCCCGCCGCGCAAGTTCGGTTTGCTCGGTTTCCAGATCGGCAAAACGCGCGCCCTGGATGCGGCTGGCGGTGTCCTTGAAACAGAGATTCACCACCTCGTCATGCAGACCAACGATCTCGAACAACTGCGCGCCGCGATAGCTGTTGATAGTGGAAATCCCCATCTTGGAGATGATCTTGTACAGGCCCTTACTGATACCTTTACGGTAATTCTCGACTAGAGTAGGAAAGTCGCGATCCGTGATTTCCCCGGTGCGCGACAGGTCGTTCAGCACGTCATAAGCCAGCCAGGGATGCACCAGCGTTGCGCCGTAGCCGATCAGCACGGCCATTTGATGCGGGTCACGCGCTGTGCCGGTCTCGATCAGCAGGTTCACATCGCAGCGCACGCCGTCCCGCACCAGGCGATGGTGCACGGCTCCGGTCGCCAGCAAGGCGTGAATCGGCACCCGGTCGGGCGCAATGGCGCGATCCGACAGGATCAGCAACACGGCGCCATTTCGCGCCGCCGCTACGGCTTCATCGCAAATCCGCTCAATGGCGGTCTGTAATCCTTCGCCCGCCGGGTAATTCAATTCGATGCGCTGGTGCGGATAGCGGCCGTCAGGATTGGCCAGCAACGCCCGCATCCGGCCCTCGGTCATCACCGGCGAGTTGGCGGTCAGCCGAGGCGCGTAGGCCGGACTTTCCTCGAACAGATTGCATTCAACGCCGAGACAAGTTTCCAGCGACATGACCACCGCTTCGCGCAGGGGATCGATCGGCGGATTGGTGACTTGAGCGAACTGCTGGCGGAAGTAGTCGTACAACGAGCGCGGACGCTCCGACAGCACGGCGAACGGCGTATCATCGCCCATGGAACCGATGGCTTCCTGACCGGCTTCGGCCAGTACGCGCAAGACTTGATCGCGCTCCTCAAACGTCACGCCGAACAGTTTCTGAACAGTATTCAGCATTTCCGGAGTCAGCGACTCCGGCTTCGGCTCATCCTTGTACAGAGAACGCAGGCGTTGAATGTTGCCGCGCAGCCAGCGCCGGTAGGGGTGGCGGCTCTTGAGGTCGTTGTCGATATCGGTCGGGGTTAACAGTTGACCCGTTTCGACATCCACCGCCAACATTTCCCCAGGCCGCATCCGGCCCTTGGCCACGACGTCCTCAGGCGCATAGTCGTAAACGCCGATTTCCGAGGCGATGGTCAGATGGCGATCTTTGGTAATGACATAACGCGCCGGGCGCAGGCCATTGCGATCCAGAACGCAGCCCGCATAACGGCCATCAGTGAGCACGATGCCGGCGGGACCGTCCCAGGGTTCGAGATGCATGGAGTTGAATTCGTAAAAGGCTCGCAAATCCGGGTCCATGTGTTCGACGTTCTGCCAAGCCGGCGGAATCAGCAGGCGCATGGCGCGGAAAATGTCCATGCCGCCCATCACCAGCATTTCCAGCATGTTGTCCAGCGAACTGGAGTCGGAGCCGTGCATATTGACCAAGGGACGGATTTCCGCCATGTCTGGCAGCAGGGGGGAAGAAAACACATGGCTGCGAGCGGCGGTCCAGTTGCGGTTGCCGCAAATGGTGTTGATTTCGCCGTTGTGCGCCAAATAGCGGAAGGGTTGCGCCAGCCACCATTGCGGTAGAGTGTTGGTGGAAAAGCGCTGATGGAACAGACAAATTGAGGACTCCAAGCCGGGGTCGTTGAGGTCTGGGTAGAACACCGGCAAGTTGGCGGGCATGACCAACCCTTTGTAGCTGATCACCCGACCCGACAGGGACAGAACGTAATAAACAGGGTCACGCTGACTGATTTGCACATTGGCGCGGCGGCGGGCGACAAACAGATGCCGCTCGAACGCCTCGGCGGACATGTCGGCAGATGGGTTGACAAAAATCTGCTCGATTTGCGGCAGGGTGTTGCGCGATTCGTCGCCACACGCCTCGGGATTCACCGGAACGGTGCGCCAGCCAGCGACAATCAATCCCTCCTTTTCCAAGTGTGCTTGCAAATCAGCGCGGGCGGCGGCGGCCATGCCGGGATCGCGGTTGAGAAACACCATGCCGACCCCATAATATTCTCCCAGGATAATGCCTGATTCAGCGGCCACCCGGCGCAGGAAGGCATCCGGTTTGCGCATCAGCAACCCACAACCATCACCGGATTTGCCATCGGCGGCGACTGCACCACGATGGGTCAAACGGGCCAGCGAAGCGATGGCGGTTTGCACCAACCAGTGGCTTGGTTGATTATCCATCTGCGCCATCAGGCCGAAACCGCAACTGTCTCGCTCAAATTCAGGCCGATAAAGGCTCTGCGCCGGTAGGAGAGAGGAGGAGGGGGTATGCATCAATCAATCACTCCGCAGTGGTGAGGCAAACATCCAGTCGACTTCCCTGTCCTCTTGAGGGGGCGGGGGTGGGGAAATGACCGGATAATATGCAAACAATGAGCCGGGTCGGCGTTACTAGAATGGATTAGCAAAACCTTCACTGTCGGCAAAGATTACACATTTGAATTATAATTATTTTCTCTGGGGGAAATACTTGTCATTCGCGCGAAGAACTAGCGCTGAAGGTTTAGGTATGATCAACATCAGTGCGCTGGCGGGAAGGTTTGCTTCGTGATGATCGCGCTAGAGCCTACAATGGTTCGTGTTGGCCCGCCCTATCTGCCAAGGGCGGGAGTTTATCACCACCCTCTCACGATTTTGAGGAGAACAACATGATTGAAGTGCAGGGTTCGACCGCGCGCAATCCCGACTTGGACTGGAGCCAGATCCGCGAGACCATTTTGATGCTGGCGCTTTCCGTTGCACAAATCGAAGTATCCATGCGCGACAGCGATGGCTCGGTGGAGGCGCTGAGCAATTCCTTCACTTCGATGGTCGGTCAGGTCAAGATGATTGAAAGAACGGCTGCCTCTCTGCCGGATACGCCAGAGAATGAGGCGGCCAAAACGGCCATGATTGAAAGCTGCTCGACGATCAGTGAGATGATGCGCTCAGCGATTGTCGCCTTTCAGTTCTACGACAAGCTGACTCAGCGTTTGAGTCATGTTACCTCCAGCCTGGGTTCGCTGGCCAACCTGGTTTCCGACGCCAAGCGGCTGTATAACCCGTATGAATGGCTGGGTATGCAGGAAAAAATCAAATCGCGCTATACCATGGAAGAGGAACGCTTGATGTTTGAAGCGGTAATGGAGGGGAAAAGCGTCAAACAGGCACTGGCGATTTACATTGAGGGCATAGAGGAAAAGAAACGTAAGGCTAGCGCCGCCCATGATGACGAGGAAGATATCGAGTTGTTCTAGAAGCAAATCCGATGGGCTAAGAAAATGCTGGATTAACCGGCCCGGCGCTGGGTTAGCCAACGATCCAGGCTATTGGCGAAGGCTTGCTTATCGCGGTCGTGATAAGGCGCTGGGCCACCGGTTATGCTGCCTGCCGACCGCAACTCTTCTTTAAAATTGCGCAAGGCCAGTCGTTCCTGAATATTATCCGCCGTGTACAACTCGCCGCGTGGGTTCAGGGCCGGGATGCCTTGCGCAACCAATCGCGCCGCTAGTGGAATATCGGCGGTGATCACCAGATCGCTAGCGGTAGCGTTTGCAACGATATAGTCATCCGCCGCGTCGAAACCCTGGCTAACCTGCACCACCTTGATCAGCGGTAAAGCGGGTTTTTGCGCTCTTTGATTGGCTACCAGGGTGACAGGTATCCGGACCCGTTGCGAAGCGCGAAATACAATGGCTTTCACCGGCGCCGGACAAGCATCCGCGTCAATCCAGATTTGCATGAGCGTTCGTAAATCATTTCAAATCAGCCCGGCTGACTTTGATTAGGCGATGATGTCTTTCTCAAAAGCGGAACGCGGCTTGTACGGCAAACAGGTTCCAGTATTCGCGCAATTGGCCAAGATCGGGATTTTCCCGGAATGACAACACGAAAGTTCCGTGATGCCGCTGATATTCGGCCCGCACCATCCACTGTCGGTTGATGTCCCAGCGCAGGCCCGCTGTCCAGATCTTGGAGAAGCCGGCAAACGGTGGGAACAGTCCACCAGTCCTGGTTGAGAACCGAACGCCGTCCCGGTCATTCCGGTTAGCAAAACCCTCTTCATAACGCATCAGTAGCTCGATATTTGGCCGGATCCGGTAGGTTCCCTGCAAGTAGTAACCCTCGACAGTAGTTTTAAAATTCGGAAAAAATGGGCCATAATCGCCCCACGCTAAAGGCTCGCGGAGGTACTCGGCGGACAGGGTCCAATCCTCAGTGTCGTATTGGATGGAAGCAATCCAGTAGAAAATATCTGTGGTTCCGGATCTCAGCGGCGAATGCTGACCAGGATCGAATCGCAAGGACAGCATGATACCGCTGAGACCAAACTTGAATCGCTCTCCTGGCGTTGAATACCAGAGCTGGACCAGTCCTGTTTTATTGTCGGTTTGGAATTCGCCATCGTAGTTATTACGAAGGAAAGTCCATCCAACATTGTCGTCGATGACTGGCTGACCACCACCCAAGGTTAGCGATAATGCGCCCTGATCGATGTAAGACTCGCCGTAGAACATTAAACCATCGGTGGAAAGCGCTAGGTTGCGGATTTTGTCGTAATAGATCACTTGAGGAAGAAAAATGCCCGGACGAGTGAAAGGCACATCACGGGTTTCGTTATAAATCCCCAGAGGATTTTTGACGCGCCCGACGCGAACTCCCCAGCGCTGTTCGTTTGAGGACGCCAGTGTGATGTCAGCCAGTCCGTAGTCCAGCTCTGGCGTTCCGTCATACATATCGCCCGCTCGTCGAGCCAGTAATTGACCGGAAAGGAGGATACGCGGATTGATTGGCAGCGAAGCATTCAGTCCAATCTCGGTGAAAGCGAAGGAGGTTTCCGGGCTGTTGCCAAAAAAACGATTATCGCTGGTCCAGATCGCCGCCTGACTGGCAAAGCCATGGACTTGCAGACCATCCCAAATCGATTCGGATCCCTCGGCATGTGCGCTTGTCGGACCGAGCATCGCCAGAAATGCGGTGATGAGTAATAAATGACGCACTTCAACGAACCTCCAGCGTTCGGACCTGAGAATATGCCGGTGCGGATTCCACATAGCCGATGCCCCCGGGCGTAGACGCTACCCGTTTAATCATTTCTTGTTCGGTCGCTACGGTGATGGGCGCTTGTCCGGTTCCAGAAAAGATTTGACGATCCCAAACCTGTCGCAACTGATATGGAAATAGACCGAGAACGTTTTTGGCGAATTGACGATGCAACGGATGATCGTCGGGCAGCACGAACACTTTTACCGGCAGGTTATTTTCCCAGAGCGGCAGCCGCATGGTGAAAAACAAGCGGGCCTCATTCTGACTGATTCGAGCATTGTGCACTGATTCATTGACGATTAACTCCTGAGCAGTGAGTCTCCAGGGCCAAAGCACCAGAACCAGACCGATAAAAGCAGTACTCAGCGGCTTGGCGCTTTGCTGGCGAATAGCGGGCGGCCTCCGCCAATGGTTGCTTTTGCTTGACGAGCTAAAAGAATCCATCCATAAACGACTCGGGTTATCAATGCGCGCAATGAGATATGCAAAAATTAGAACGCATCACTTGAAGTATAATATTGAATCTGCATTCAGTTCCCAGTTTTGCGTAGCAGGATTTGCCGGAACCAGCCACCCGCCAAGGTCGGCTCATTGGATACCATTTCCAATCCCGGCGCGTGGGGCAGGATCTGTTCCAATACTACATTCGTGCGGGTCGCTAGCAAGCCCAATAACGGGCTGATCAATCGCCGGACCGGCGCACGCTGTCCGGGGCGCAGGAATTTGTCGAGGATGAGCGCCCGTCCACCAGGTCGCAACACCCGTGCAGCTTCGACCAGCACTTTTTCCGGATGCGGAGTCACGGCTAGAATTAAATGCAGCACCACCACGTCGAATGCGGCGGTGGGATAAGGTAAAGCGCGCGCGTCACCTTCATCGAGATGAAGGTCCAGCCCCAGGCGGAACGCCTTGCGCCGGGCGCGCGCCAGCATAGCCGGCGTCAAATCCAGTCCGGTATAGCGCGGTCCAACGGGCAGCAACGGCACATCCAGCCCGCTACCGATCCCGATCAGCAGCACTTCGTCATGGGGTCCATCGCGCAACGTGGCCAGGCTGCGTTGCCGCATTCCGGCAGTAAAAGGCGCGACGAAAACATCATAGATTGGGGCAAACACCGTGTAGGTATAACGCAAGGTCACGGCTGCGGCCTAATGCAGGGTGCGCGGGATGGAGAGCACAAACGGCGGAATTTCTGCGTCGAAAGTGGCGCCATCGTCAGCCAACATCTGATAGCTGCCCTGCATACTGCCAACGGAGGTGTCCAATATAGCGCCGCTGGTGTATTGGAAACCTTCGCCAGGACGCAGGTAAGGTTGTTCACCGACCACACCTTCGCCGCGCACCTCCTCAACCTTGCTGTTAGCGTCAGTAATGATCCAATGGCGGCTGAGCAACCGGGCGGCGACATTGCCCTGGTTCTGAATCAACACCGTATAGGCAAAGACATAGCGATCATGCGCCGGATCGGATTGTTCTTCCAGATAGAAAGCCTGTACGGCAACCTTGATGCTGTAATTGGTGTTTTTCTTCTCCATAGGATGCAGGGCTTCCGATAGTTTATGGTGGATATGAGAAAATATTTTTATGAAAGCAGGTCCCGTGCCAGGCGCGGCAAATCACCTTCCAGCCCCATGGCGCGGCGGGCGATCAGGTTCTTCAGCGGGCCTGCGGCGTCGGTCAGGCTGAGACCGAGGTTACGCAGCAGCCCCACTGTGGGCAGCGAATTGCTGAACAGCCGCTTGAAGCCATCCATCACGCCCAGCATCAAAAGATTATCAGCCTTGCGCCAGCGCTCATAGCGACGCAGCACCTTGAGCGCGCCGATCTCCTGACCGGCGGTTAAAGCGTCCAGGATCACTTCGGCCAAAGTCGCCGCATCCAGCAGACCCAGATTGACGCCCTGCCCGGCCAGAGGATGTACAACATGCGCAGCATCGCCAATCAGCGCCAGACCAGGTCTGATGTAGTCGCGGGTGTGCTGGAGGCGCAAAGGAAACGCGCCGCGCCGCCCAACCTCAATGATCTCGCCCAATCGTTGGTCAAACGCTTCCGCCAAAGCCTCAGCGAACGCAGCATCGTCCAGGGTCAGCAGCCTATCCGCCTGTTCCGGCGTTGTAGACCAGACAATCGAGCAACGCCCGTCATGTAACGGCAGAAACGCTAATGGCCCGGTGGGCAGAAAGCGCTGCCAGGCGGTGGCCTGGTGCGGTTTAGCGGTGCGGACGTTGCCCACCACCGCTTTCTGATCATAGCTCCAGCCACGGGTAGCGATGCCGGCCTGTTGCCGGACCTTGGATTGCGCCCCGTCCGCGCCAACCAACAGTTGAGTGGTGAATTCGCGTCCGTCGTCTAACCGCACCCGCCAACCCGGCCCCTTTAGCGGCTCAGCGGTCTTCAGCGCCGTTGGACACAGCAACTCGACCGTTGCTAACTGTCGCACCCGTTCCAGCAGAGTATATTGAATCACCCGATTCTCAATGATCCAGCCCAGCAATGGTTCGCCGATGGTTGCACTGTCGAAATGAATGTGGCCGAAGCCGGTTGCATCCCAGACTCGCATATCGCGGAAGGGGCTGACGCGCCAAGCAGTCATGTCGTCCCAAGCACCTACTGCGGCGAAGATGCGCTGCGAGGCGCGGCTGATAGCGGAGACGCGCAAGTCCGGCTCCGGTTCCGGGCGAATGCAGTCCAGCGGTGCGCCTTCCAGCAGCGCAATGCGCAAGTCCGTTTCACCCAGCGCGCAGGCCAACGCCGAGCCGACCATGCCGCCGCCGGCGATAATGAGATCGTAGTCAATTTTAGTATGACGCATGATGTTCTCTCTCACTCGGACAGCGCTAATCCGCGCGCCAGTTTCGGGACTCGTCCGTCCAGACCCATGGTCTGCCGGGCAAAGCGGCGCTTGAGCGGTGAAACCAGATCAAAAGCCAGCAACCCAAGATTGCGGGCGATGCGCACCGGTGGCAACGGGTTCATAAACAACCGATTCAAGGCGTCAGTGAAGGCGATGGTTTGCCGTTGATCCCAGCGCCGCCAGTCGGCGTAACGATTCAGCACATTCAAATCACCGAGGTCTTCACCCGCATGATGTGCGTCAGCCATTACTTCCGCTAGCGCCGCGACATCGCGGATGCCGAGGTTGAAGCCCTGGCCGGCGATGGGATGCAAAGTATGAGCGGCGTTGCCGATGATAGCGACTCGTTGGCGGGCATGTTCCCGGGACTTGAGCAGGAATAGCGGATAGGCTTGCCGTTGCCCGGTGCGTCGGAAGGGACCCAGCCGGTCGCCGAAACGCTTGTGCAACAGTGCCAAGAAACCAGCGTCATCCAGCGCCATGACTGCCGGCGCGTCGGCATCGCTGACCGTGCAGACCACCGCGCAACGATTCTCGCTCATCGGCAGCAGCGCAATGGGTCCATCGGGGGTGAAACGCTCATAAGCGACATTGCGATGGGGCAAGGCGGGGGTAACATTGGCGATGACCGCCTGCTGACCATAGTCCCAGCGTAAGGCAGCGATGCCCAATTGTTGACGCACCGGCGACTGTGCGCCATCGGCGGCCACCAGCAAGCGGGTCCGCAGCGCCATCGCTCGCTTGTCGCCGCAACGCACTGTAGCGCAAGCCGCTTCCGGTTGAATGTCAACCGTTTCCAGCCGAGCTGGACAAAGCAACTCCACATTCCGCAAGGTGGGCAATTTTGCCAGCAGCGCCGCACCGACCAAGCGCGCCTCGGCCACATAACCCAGCGCCTCCACGCCTTCCTCGCGGCTGTCCAGATGAGCGAAACCGGGTGAGCCGCGTTCGGAAACATGAATCTGGCGGATCGGGGTTACCGCCGCAGCCAGCGTTTCCCACAGCCCCAGGGTCTGAAAAATGCGCCGGGTTCCTTGCGCTAGGGCCAGCGTACGATCATCATAGCTAGGATGCGCGCTGATGGTCAGCGGCGCTGCTTCCACCAGGCCAATGTGCAGATTCAGCCCCTCCAGCGCGCAGGCCAGACTGGCGCCGACCAGGCCGCCGCCAATAATGAGCAAATCATAATTCGGTTCCGTCATGGTCTCTCTCATCCAGTCGCCACACCCCACGAGATTTGATATGCAATCTTCAAAACTTACAATAGAATTTGCGGTGGGTCCCATTGTCAAGATAAAAATTACTGAAGCAGGCGCCATTCCGGCCAACCCCAACTGCTGCATGAAGCGCTGGACCCGATTTCGATTGCCCTTACATCTGCGGTCCCACAGAGATTCGATCATGCGCCGACTGCTAAAGCAGGAATAGCGAGTGTATTCTGCATCGATCAATCGGAGCATCACCGTTTCATTCTCATCCGCTGGGGTGGGACGTTGATGAGCGTAATAGGCGGCCCGACTCACGCCAGCTAAGACACAGGGGTTGGATTACGGATACCAACTCTTCAGGAAAAATCCACACTTGCTGCATCGCAGCAGACTCAGACCGGACTTTTTTCAACCAGTCCAGCTCCACTTGATCTGCCTGCTCTCACGTCCGATTTTCAGAGTTCACTATAGCAGCAATCCCGGTCTCTTTTTTCAGCGTATTGAATCGCAATACATAAAAACTTATTTAATATCAATAATAAAAAAAGAGACATTGCTGCTACTATAGAAAGCTGACCGGCTAAAGCCGGCAGTTTTGAATCTTTAATAAAGAACATAGAGTAGTTGACTATAGCATGGAGACTGTCTAAGATATGTGGTCGTTGATAATCGATTGTAAACTTTTCAATGTTAAATAAAATCAAATAGCATTCTTTTTTTAGGGAGGAGGTCAAGATGAAACTGATACCATTTAGCAAATACTCCAATTGTGGAAACAACTTTGTCATCTTGGATGAAATCTCAAAATCCTATCTCTCAGAGCAGGAAAAGCAATTATTTTCAATCAAGGCAAGAGATGTATTCTTTGGCATTGGTTCAGATGGTTTATTAGTCGTGCAACCCCTTACTCTAGATGTACTAAAAAAAATCAATGAGGCTTTTGAGTATTGGACGACGCTTCCTACCACAGATGGAAGCGGTGATTTTATTTTTAGATTATTTGAATCAAAAGGAATAGAGGCATTCTCCTGTGGTAATGGTCTATTGTGCATTGCCCAGTATCTTTATCAATATCATGGCATAGAAAAGTCTCGAATAATGACTGAAGCGCCTACGGCTCAACCAAAAATTATTAGTATCGGGTTCAATGACAAGAAAAAAAAGAGTTGGTGCAACATAGGTTGGCCACGAAGAGCGCCAAATAATGTTGTTTCACTGAATCGCCTTGAATCTAGTCAGGGAGAATATGGAGAGTTTGATGTCATTAAAGAATTGAAGATCATTTTTCGCAAACACGACCTACACCCCTTTTCCGACTTAACAACCTTATTGTTAGATGGCTATATCACCTATACCGGCGAGCCGCATTTGGTTATTTTTCCCGATAAATGGCTGCCGCCTGAAATTGTTAATACTATGTTTTTCCCTATTGGGGCGGATGGCAAGGAAAAGCGTAGAAACTTTGGTTCTTGGCTAGTTAGTCATATTGGCTCTTCTATCAATAAAAATCATCAGAATATTTTTCCTTCGGGAGTAAATGTCAGTTTTGTTCGTGTTAATAGTGACAGTGAGATTATTCAATATCGATGTTACGAACGGAATATTTACCGTGAGACGCTAGCCTGTGGTACAGGCGCTTTAGCGATCGCTTACATCGTTAAGCAGTTGCAGCTACTCCCCAATGACAAATTGATTTTATTTCCACATCGCTGTAACTGGTATCAGCCAGGTAATCACCAAGAGGTTGAGTTAACAAATGAGGGCTGGATTCTACAAGGTCAACCATTGCGCCTGTTTACTGGACAGTTGTTTTTTAACTCTGAAGGAAGCGATATAGATAATCAACATTCTGTTCCATGGGGAATGCTTAATGAAAAAAGTTATGCCAGAACATAGTTCCTGTTAAACGAATGGGATCTTGGAAACGGTTATGATAAATAAAATAAAACTAGCTTTCAATGCGATCATTTTGTTGCTAATCAGCTTTACTTTTAGCAGCTATTTTGCGTTAACAGCATTAAGCAGACTATACGCCAAGACCCTAAATGCATCGGACTTGTCAACGGCACCGGACGCAGGGCTAGCATCGCTTGCAATTGATACATTTATCGATCAACAACTTCATGTTGCGTTGCTAGTGCTATCAGGCAGCAGCTTAGTGCTGCTGGCAATGGTCGCTTGGCGGGCGTCGCCGACGCCAGCACAGTGGACGTTCAGCAATGTGGGGTGGTCATTGTTTTTGGTCAATAGCTTGGCACAGCTACTGGCTATGGGCCTGTACATTAGTAATTTTGTCGGAGTCGCGCCCATAAATTCGATAGTTGCCGCTGATTTGCCGGATGTCGTCATTGAAATCACTGCAACATTGGTGATTGCCTCATTGCTCTTTGTCGAGTTGTTCACGTTAATATTGAAACTGTGGGCAGGGGCAAGCGCTCCTGTTGGTTGCCTGTCTGCAGAAGTTGATCCTGGCAGTATTCGCCCAGTGATATTTTTATTCTTATTTGGCGTTGACTTATCGGCGGCTTTTGTCCCGCTCCACATGAAAAATCTCTATCGACCGCTGTTGGATCTGCCCAAGGATGTGGTGTTGGGTCTGCCGATTTCTGCGATGTTTTTCAGCGTCAGCATCACTATTGTAGTGTCAGGTATTTGGTTGGATCGACGTGGTTGGCATGAACCCTTTCTAGCAGGTCTCGCTCTCACTGCCAGCGCCATGTTTTATGCGTGGTTGGCACCGAGCGCGGCGCATTTTATAATCGCGATGGGCCTAGTTGGTCTCGGCTATGGACTGGTGTTGATGGCCTCGCAAGGCTTTGTGATCGTACATACCGACAATAGAGATAAAGCGCGTGGTTTGGCCTATCTGTTCGCTGGTATGTATGCAGGCAGTATCTGTGGGACGGCGGCCGGCGCGATGCTGGCGGAGCGTATTGGCTACAGCCCGGTCTTTTTACTCAGTGGGGCGCTCGTATTTCTCACCTTGGGCTATACTTTTATAGCTCTGCGCGGGGCGCTCGAAAAAGTTAAACAACACTATAGCTTAGCCGTAAGACCATCCATAGCCCCAGTGACCGCTAAACACTATTGGAATTTTTTAATCAATCGCCATGTGCTAGGCTTGATCCTGTTAAGCAGTCTTCCGTCGGCCATTGCCGTAATCGGTTTGTTGAACTACTTTGGTCCGGTTTATCTGGACCGGTTGGGCGTGTCCCAGTCGATCATTGGTAGCGTGTTGATCCTTTACAGTTTTTGCATGGTTTATCTGGGTCCCTTGGTCAGCCAGTATATTGATGCCTCAAACAACAAGCAATTGTTCGTATTTTTCGGGTGCGTATTGGGTGGTTGCGCGTTTCTTAGCTTCTATTTCTTAACTGGCTTGGTTGCGACAGTGGTGGCTGTGTTGCTACTGGGTCTGTCGAGTTGTTTTGTGCTGGCGTCACAGACCACTTACGCGCTGACATTGGATGTCACTCAACAGCTTGGTCAAGGGCGGGCTATCGGAATATTTCGCGCCTCCAGCCGTATTGGCCAGATGGTGGGGCCGATTCTGTTTGGCTGGTTGATCGCCACCACTGATATCAACCAGGGTCTTACTTATTTTGGCATTGCGTATCTGGCTACCGCAGTGTTATTTGCTCTTTTAACTAGTGATCGACTTATTTGCAAAAATAAGGTGGTCTATGAATCAAGCCCATCTAGTTGACATATTTTATTCCAGTTTTGCCGAGCAGGCCTTGGCGCTGGTTAGTGCGCGATCCCCTGTTGTCAAACGAACTCTCGATCGCTTTGGACCGGTTGGTTTGGCTAATTATCTTCGCCAGTCGCTCTCGATATGCGAACCTCCTCTACAACCGCGTAACGATCTGTTGGAGATTGTTTATCGGTATACGGCGCCGTTGTTAGGCGAAACTATTGCCGAAAAAGCAGCGCAAGAATTGCAAGCTTTACCAGCGGTACTGACGGCTAACCACCATGGCGTCGATTTTTTGGCGCAATCGGTGCAAAGTAGTTTGCTGTTTTCGCTCAGGGAAGTGGGTGGTAAGCCGGCGACCACGGTGCCGGTCTTCGCTTGTGGCAATGTGCCGCTCAACAATCCAACCTTCCCGAGAGGTTTATTGCTGTACCACGCTGACCGAGGGGTTGCAAAATTTACGCTGCCTATAAAATTGCCGGTTTTTCTTGATCGTCATAAAAGACAGTTGGTTAGCGTCGTTGAGGCCTATGACGCCGCCATGCTCTTGCGCGCAGAGCAGCGCCTTGCGACAATGGCGCGGACGAAGCAAATCCCTTTTAATTTGGCGGCGGCGGCTGAGAAAATTCTCGGTGAGGATTATCGGAATAGCTTAGCATCGGGGTTAAAGAGCTATTCGCAACAGGCAGTGATATTGAATAACCTTATCTGGAAACGTTGTTTTCGCGAGCCGGAACAAGCTCCCGAGATGGTCTTTCTGGAATTGGAGAAAATCGCCAGTCAGCTGTTGCAAGTGGATTTGCATGATGAAAACAGTTTGATATGGCAGGTTATGTTTAACCCAACGCTCAGAGATGAGGTACTCAGTCGGCTTGATGGCGCTAAAGCATGTTGGGATCGAAATAGACTAACTAAGCGTATGCGCCAAGGCCCGAGTGATAAGAAATCCGATCCCGGCAGCTGTGGTACGACCTTTTTTTGGGCGGTCGATAATACCGGTCGGCGAGTGCCATTGATGTTAACGAGTAGCACCGACCATCAGGTAATGTTGCAGGGACGGGATGATCGAAGCGAACTCTGGGCATTTTCATTCAACCCTAAAGACATTAATCGAAACCTCCAAGTAGGAAAGTTGTTGCCATCGTTGTTTACCTGTTATTCGATTATTGGTTTCGCCCGTGGAATCAGTTGCTGTGGAGGGTATTTTCAGGCCGATTATTTATCCAACATTCAGAGTGCGCTGGTAGGCGCTTTCAGTGAAATAATGGGTGAGACCAGATTTGTTGAGTATGTGAATCGAGTTCCAACCAGTATTTATTTGTCGGGCATGCAGGGAGTGATGCATAGTTTAGACAGCGATTTCTTGCTACCGGCTGGGCCGATAGAAATAATCGCGAGCGGAGGACTATCACCTAATCAAATTGAACAAATGCGCTCATTAACTGTGAGAGACGCTCACTTGGGTGGATTAACGGAAACGCTACCAGACTTTTTTCCTCACTATAACCTTCCAGATAACTGGCAGCTATTAGTGGCGGAAGAATGTAATCATTTTCTGAAAAACCGAACTCTAGCTATCTAATGGCTTTTTCGGGGAAATCAAACTTATGTCGAGAGAAAAGCCTTATTCAAGCATTGTTGCTCACTACGAAGATTGCCTAAGTCGTTTTGGTGATACTCACTTAGGTGTAGACTGGCAAAATGCGGATGATGCATACAAGCGTTATCAAATCATGCTTGATATAATTAAACCTGAAGCCAGTAAAATTACACTTCTCGATTTTGGCTGTGGTACGGCTGGTTTACTTGATTATATAAATGAAAAAAAGATTCTCTATATTGATTATAGTGGTTTGGAGATATCTACAGAATTTTTTAATGTTAGCAAAAAAAAGTATCCTAACAATACTTTTTTTAATATGGATATTCTAGATAAGGATGCTTTATTGCCCTGTTTCGACTATATTATCATGAATGGGGTATTTACCGAAAAAATTGATTTATCACATAACATTATGTTTTCATATTTTTGCTCTATGATAGAGACGATTTATCCTCATTGCAGAAAAGGGATAGCATTCAACTTAAGATCCAAACAGGTTATGGCTGAGGATCAAGATTTGTTTCATTTATCTCTTGATGAACTAGCATGGTTTTTAGTCGAAAAATTTGGTCGGAATTTTATTATTAGAAACGATTACGGGCTTGAAGAGTATGCCGTATATATCTGTAAAGAACCCTAATGTTTCATATGTACAAAGATAATGTAGATTTAACTTAGGATTCGCAAACCAAAGCAAACACGATTTTAAAAAATTTTTAACTTACTTTTCTGAGGAGAGAATTAATGAAAAATTTTTCCAAATTTTTGTTGGTATTAATTATCTATGTCCATCTATTTGGTATGAATGTTCTAACAGCGGAAGCAGCCTTACCCGTTTCTAAAGTTGTAGATGAATCTTCTTTTAGCTTAGCGCCGACTACTAATAAAGGGAAAAAATGGCGGATAGCTTATTATGAGGGCGGCCCTTATACAGATTACCAGCAGGTTTTTACCGAGACTGTGCGTGGGTTGATGCAACTAGGTTGGATAGAAATAGCAGAGCTACCAAAGCAGACTGGCGAGGAAAACATCATCCTTTGGAATTGGTTAGCTACCAAGGCAAAAAGTAAATATCTTGAATTTCCAAAAGATGCTTATTATACAGGTAACTGGATAAGCAAACAGAGGGCAGAAAGCGTTACTCGCTTAATGAAGCGTCTTACCCAAACTAAAGATATCGATTTACTGATTGCTGTAGGCACACAAGCCGGACAGGATTTTGCCAATGATAAACATAGAACTCCAACTTTGGTGCTAACTGCTAGTGACCCAGTCTCTGCGGGGATTATCAAAAGCATTGAAGACTCTGGTTTTGAGCATGTGCACGCAACTATTGATCCTAAACGATACGAACGCCAAATCAGAGTTTTTCACGAAATCATCAATTTCAATAAACTTGGGATGATTTATGAAGATTCAATCAATGGCAGAAGCTTTTCAGCTATTGACCAAGTTGAAAAAATTGCTAATGAACGTAATTTTGAAATTGTCAAATGTTTTAGTTTTGACGAAAGCATAGATGATCAAGAGGCTCGAGAAAAGAGCGTTATCAAATGTTTTAATGACTTGGCTTCAAAGGTGGATGCCATCTACATTACTCAGCAAAGTGGTGTAAATAGTAATACCATCCCTAAGATGGTGGAAATTGCTAATCAGCATCATATTCCAACGTTCTCACAAGCAGGCTCTGCTGAAGTGAAATGGGGATTCTTACTTAGTCTTTCGCAGGCAGGATTTAGGTATGTAGGTGAGTTTCAAGCGAAAGTTATCGCTAAGGTTCTTAATGGCGCAAAGCCAAATCAATTAAGCCAGCTGTTCGAAGAACCTCCTAAAATTGCTATTAATTTAAGGACAGCAGAAATCATTGGTTTTGATCCACCTATTGTAATGTTAGGAGCTGCTGATGAAATTTTCAATACAATTGAAAGCCCATAATTTTTTGGCTTGGCTCTTCGAGGGTTTCTATGGAATTTTTGCATCTAGGCTGGGTTAATAGTTGCTCTTCGAGTTAGCTGGCTCCATCATAGAACCCTTGAAGAATCATTTTTTAACAAAGCGCTAATGTTGCGAGAAGGTGATTACAATGAATTACATTAAGGGAATTTTGCTAATTTTCATTTTGAATTTTTCTGTAATAACTTTTAACCTAGCTTGGTCGTTGGAATCAACCCAAGATAATTATAGCTATCAGCCCTTACTAGCTAAGGGAGGGAAGAAATGGCGCATAGGATACTATCAGGGAGGAGATTCTAATGCTTATTACCCGTATCTAGTTGCTACAATCAAAGGTCTGGTTGATTTAGGTTGGATTCCTACCTTACAACTACCCTTAGACGATGAGAAGAAAGATACAAAAATTCTTTGGGACTGGCTGACCAAAAATGCCAAAAGCAAATATATCGAGTTCGTTGCTGATGGTTACTATAATGCTAACTGGGATAGTAATATGAGATCAGTGATCAAAAAAACCATTATTAGTCGCCTGAATACCAAGAAAGACATTGATTTAATGATTGCCATGGGTACTTGGGCAGGTCAAGATCTATCGAATAATCAACATCAAACACCAGTCATGGTAATGTCTGCGACCGATCCAGTCAGAGCAGGTATTATTACAAGCGATAGTGACTCAGGCTATGATCATGTGTTTGCACGTGTCGATCCTGGTCGTTGGGAACGTCAGATCCGAATTTTTCATAAGATCATCGGCTTTAAGAAATTAGGTATCGCTTATGAAAATACTCCTGTTGGTCGCACCTACGCATCCATCGATATGATCGAGAATGTTGCCAACGAAAAAGGATTTCAGATTACTAGATGTTTTACCAAGGACGATATCCCTGATGTTGAGGTAGCTGGAAAGAGTGTAATCAAATGCTTTGAGGAGCTTGCCCCTCAAGTTGATGCTCTCTATGTGGTCATACAGAATGGCGTTAACGCTAATACCATCCCAAAGTTGATATCCATTGCTAACAAGCATCGCATCCCGACTTTTTCCCAACAAGGCTCGGAAGAAGTAAAAGCTGGTTTTTTAATGAGCATCGCTCGGCAAGGAGGCTTCGCACCCGTTGGCCGATTCTTGGCGGTTTCCATGGCGAAAATTTTCAACGGCGCCAAACCAAGGCAACTCAAACAAGTGTTCGAGGAAGGACCTGCCATCGCTCTTAACCTGAAAACAGCCGAGATAATCGGGCTATATCTGAATGCTGAAATACTGGCTGGCGCTGACGAAATGTACCAAGAATAGAATGATTTTTGAGAGATTACACCATAAAGAAGCCTTACCGCAGGCAGACGGCAGGGCCTTTTAAAAAGACCCAAAAATCTCAATCGATCTGGGATAAGGGGGCATCGCATTGAGCAGCTGGCACCTCAAAGGATTTATTCCTCCCCGCTGCAAAAGTGGTGGAGGAATTCTCTGAAGACTTTTTTCATGAAGCATTAAGTAAGCATTTACCTCCCTCCTTGGCAAAGGGAGACTGAACGGTTACATATTCTGCGCCCCCTGAATTTGATTTTTCCCTGATTTCTTGGCGCGGTACATCATAAAGTCAGCTTTCTCTATTAGATCATCAGCATTAGTTGCATCTAACGGGCAGAAAGCTATACCAATACTGATAGTGATACTCCCTAATGAGGAATTACTATCAACAACTCCTTTGAAAACATGTTGTTCTATTGACTTTCTGATATCCTCTGCAACATTATAAACTCTTTTAATACCAGCATAGGGAAATACGATAGCGAATTCTTCCCCGCCATAACGCACTGGAAAATCTATTTCACTGATATGGGTTTTAATTATTTGAGCAATCTCTTGCAGAACGCTATCGCCAAACGAATGGCCAAAATTATCGTTGTACTTCTTGAAATTATCCAAATCACCAATTATCAACCCCACCATATACTGACTAGCGACTGCTCGCTTAACTTCTGCGCTGATATAACGTTTGAAATAAGATTGATTATATAGCTTGGTTAGTCCATCAATAATTGCCAAATCAAGCACCTTATCTCGATGCGAACGCAAGCCATCGAGATACGCCTTTTTCTTCAGCAAAGCATTTATTCTTAGTCGAAGCTCGCGTTTATCAATAGGTTTCACCAGGAATTCATCAACTCCTTCCTCCAGCCCCCTAACCTTACTTTCTAAATCAGAAAGGCTTGTAATCATTACAATTTGTATATCAGAGGTGTGAGCATTATTTTTCAGGTATTGACAGACTTTATAACCATCCATTCCTGGCAGCATTAAATCCAATAAGATTAGATCGATTTTCTCATTTACTACGACATCAATAGCTTCCTCGCCAGCTGCTACTTGTATTAAATTGTAGGGTTCATTAATGAGCATCTGTTTCATGATCACTGTATCTTTAGGATTATCCTCTACAAGCAATACAGATTGCGCATAATTTCTAATCGATACTTTATTGAGTGAGGGTATACTTAGTGGATCTTCTGTTTGTCTCCGTACTCGCATCTGATCCCGGTATTGCTTAAGTCTTAACATGGACTTTACTCTCGAAACTATTTCAAATTTATTAATCGGTTTGGTAATAAATTCATCAGCTCCAGCATCAAGCCCACGTTTTTTATCTTCTTCACTGTTTAGCGCTGTAATCAAAATTATTGGCAAATCCTTTGTGTCTATATTTCCTTTAATAATCTTTGTCACTTCATAACCATCTATTTCTGGCATCATAATATCAAGCAAAATTAAATCAACTTTATTGTTATTAATTATTTCAAGCGCTTCTTTCCCATTATAAGCGGTTAAAATATCAAATTGTTCTACAGTACTCAGTATGGCGCAGATTAGCTTAACATTTCCAGGTTCATCGTCAACAATCATTACTCTAGATTTATACCCGCATACAACTTCTTTAGCAGAGATATGCTCAACAGGTATAGATTTCTGGTTTCCTTCAACATTAGGATCAATGAAAAGGAGTATTTCACTCAAAAAAGTCCGGGTGTTAATCGGCTTGGTAATATATCCGTCACAGCCTGCATCCATAGCCTTTTTATCATCACCGACCATGGCGTGTGAAGTAAGCGCTACTATAGGAATATGGTTGATCTGGATATCCTTATCCTGTTTAAGCAGACGGGTCGCTTGCAAGCCATCCATATTAGGGAGCTGTATATCCATCAAAATCAAATTAGGTTTATGTATTTTCGCCAATTGAATGCCATCTTCAGCATTATTTGCCTCAATAATATGAAAGTTGGCCTTATTAAGTAGACTCCTGAAAAGCTTCATATTTATTTGATTATCTTCGACGACTAAGACAATTGGGCTCATACAGCCTCCGGGCCATCATTAAAGCAATGTTTATTGCCATTAAATTCTAGATTAGCTACTCTTAATGTAGAATCAGGTTGTAGCTGATCTGTTGCATCTTGGTGGTAGTAGTAGGGAATGAAAAAGCTGAAAATACTTCCCTTATCTTTCCCATCGCTTTCAACGGTAATTACACCGCCATGCAATTCCACCAACTTCCTAGTTAAGGTCAAACCCAAACCGGTGCCTTGATATTTCCTGCTTGCTGAACCATCCGCTTGTACAAACGGCGAAAATATACGCTCTTGATCCTCCACTGCAATGCCAATTCCCGTATCAGCTACTGAAAACTCTAGAAATTGGCCATTGAACCCAATATTTTTATCTCGCTCATTCTTGGCAATTATGTTTGTTATCTGTTGCGAATCCAACGTAAGGAGTCTCTTTCCAGCATTAATTTGAAACTGGTTATTATTAAGAACAGATAACTTTAATAATCTTGCAGATATACAAATCTTGCCTTTTTCAGGAGTAAATTTAGCTGCATTTGAAATTAAGTTGTAAAAAATCTGCTTTAACTTGCGTTCGTCAGCGTAGATGCTCAAAGGTAGCTTATCAATTTCTTTTCTCAATTCTATTCCATGCTTCATGATCTTTTCCTTAACCATTGTTAAGCTCCTTTCAAGGATTGGTTCAGGATCGATCGTAGACAGCTGTAATTCCATTTTACCTGCTTCGACTTTGGATAGATCCAATATATCATTGATTAAAGACAGCAAATGACGGCTGCTCGTAAGGACATCATTCAAATACTCTTCTTGCAATTCATTCAATTCACCAAAGCTTTTATCTACGATCAATTCTGTGAATCCGATAATGTGATTTAAAGGCGTACGCAGCTCGTGACTCATATTTGCTAAAAACTCGCTCTTCGATCTATTCGCTTCTTCCGCAGCCTCTCTCTCCAAACGTTCTTTAGCGGCATTCGATTCAATCGCATTTTTCATGTTCTTCCTTAATTCCATTTCCATAAATATAAAGGATTCAGCTAGTCGGCCGACCTCATCATTATATTTAGTAACTAAACCTTTAACCAATTCGCTAGATGGTCTTAATTCAATTGTAAAATCTTGATTCGGTAATGTTTTTGCGTAAGAGGTTAAGGCATTAATTGGACTTGATATCTTAGAAACAATCACTAGGCTAAGAAGAAGGCCGCCTAAGAAGATGCAAGCAATGATGATACTCTGACGAGTTAATAAAACCTGCGTCGGCTCTTGAATTTCTTGCAAAGGAACCACAACAACAATATACCAATCAAAGGCTTTGAAGTAACTCACAAAACCTTCCATTATTTCATTTTTCCCAGCAAATGGATCAGCATAGCGAATGTACTCACTATTTGAATTGGCGGTTGTCATTAAATCATCAAATAAATTATTCCCAGTATTTTTATTAATCATTTTCTGTTGCCACTCAAAACTATTTTCTTGGTAAGTTGGAGGCGGAATCAACATTTTTTTATCGCCATCAAATAAGAATACATAGGCGGTCCTCCCGATTTTAATATCTGAAAAAGTTTTTTTCAGTATTTCAATAATTTTTTCTAATTTTTTTCGACTTTCCGCTTCGATATCGTCAAAACTAATCATGGTTCCAAATGTCCACTTCCATTGTTTTATTGGAACAAAATATCCGATTTTTTTGCTATCAACAATATCATCTTTGTTATTAAGGTCATTTTTCCAATAAAACACCGCCGATTGACCATCATCTTTAAGAACATCATAACTCGAAATTTCAAATAAAGACCGGCCCTTCATCTCTCGAATGTTACTAATAGAGAAATTTACAAACTCAGGTCTAGTATGGCTTAATATAATTCCCTTTTCATCGAAAATCATAAATTCCTCTGGACCCAAATGCAATTTACTCACCCATTCTAGTACAGATTGCTGTGCTTTCTCTCTATCCAGCGTTCCCTGGCGAGTCAAATTAATTTTCTCATCAATAGATGATTTTATAATAACCGATAAGTACTTTAATTCTTTATATAACCTTGCCAATATTTCGATCTTGTCAGATAGTAGCCTGCTATATCCGGCCGATATATTTAGCTCAACCAATGTAAGAACGATATCGGCAGAATTTACTTGAATTTTAAGAATAGCTTTACCTGCATCTTGATAAGTGTAATACATAATAGCGATAGAAGTTACAATCATTATTGATGAAATCAAATAAACGACTTTCTTTCGCAATGAGTTAAAAATAAGCATATTTGCGTTTCCAATAAGAAGGGTCTATTAAGTATGGATTTAAATAGAAAACTTCATTAATTTCAGATTAATTGATCATCGTACAAGCAAACTTTGTTTTTTCCAGTTTTTTTTGCCTGATATAATACCTGATCAGCTTTATTGATTAAATCGATGGGCGATTTTGAGCTATATGGATAATCAGCGATCCCTACACTGACAGTTAATTTATCAATACTGTTGAGTAGTTTTGAGGGTAATGATAAATCTGATAATGCAGACTGAATTCTCTGTGCGATTATCGATGCATACAGCTTTTCAGTATTTAGTAGCAATATAATAAATTCTTCGCCACCATATCGCGCCGCCACGTCAACCTCACGAATATTATTTGAAATAACTTTTCCCACATCACGCAGAATGGCGTCTCCTTCCAGATGTCCAACACCGTCATTAATAATTTTAAAGTTATCTACATCAATCATCATAACGGACAGGCACATCTTAGTACGCTTTACCTTTTTAATCTCAAGATCCAAGCATTTCATAAAATAATTCCTCTTATATAAACCTGTTAGACCATCTCTTGTAGCATAATCAAATGCGATCATATATTCTGTTAATAATTTATCTGTTTTGATTTTCCTTTTTAATAAAAATTTAAATTTCATATTGAATACTTTAGGATTAATAGGCTTGAAGAAAAATTCATCAACTTCGTGCTCAAGACATATTACTCTATAATTATAATCATGAGTAGCAGAAACAAATATTACAGGCACCTGTTTATAGATATCTATCCTTTTAATCCTCTTAAACGCATCTAAGGCGTTCATGTCAGGCAATAGAGTATCAAATATTATTAAATCGAAATTAGAATCTAGCGCCATGGTAATAGATTTTTCACCTGTATCCACTAAATAAAAAGATAAATCATCATCGTATTCAAAAATATCCATTATTGCTTTTGCGTTTTTAGAATTATTGTCAACGAGTAACACCTTAAACAGTGGCGCTTTACTGTCATACAGGTCTTCATTAGTTTGCGAATTATTGGAAAAATCAAATAAAGTTTCTTTTCTAATCTTGAGTTGCTCTTGATACATTTTTAAACTAAACACTGACTTAATACGGGCAATCAATTCTATGCTATCAAAAGGCTTATTTAATAATTCATCTACACCCGCATGGATAGTTTTTTCTGAAATTTCTGAGTTAAGGTTTTCAGTAACTACTATGATCGATAAACTTTTGTCAATAGCAAGATCCCTTATAGCACTAATAACCCCAAAACCTTCATCAAAAATAATTTTTTCATCTAAAATGATAATATCTGGTATGCATTTTTTAAAACTTTCCAATATCTCAATAAAACCAACAGCAGTTTGAACAAGACAATCTTCATTATTAAGAAGATCAAGTACTGAGTTATCGTTAGATATGTCTTTATCGACAATCATTACTGTAGGATAGTAACAACTATCTCTAGTTTTCATTGTATCAGCGCCACTGTGTCAACTTGAAACAACCTCAAATAATGCTTTAGCAACTCTGGCATCCAATTTACCAGATACTGCTTCATCGTTTATTATGCTCAACGCTTTTTCATTATCCATTCCCTTTCGATAGGGCCTATCTGTAACCAAGGCATCATATAAATCTACGACAGCAACAATACGCGCAATTTCTGGAATAAGATCTCCTTTTATGCCATCCGGGTAACCGCTTCCATCAAGTCTTTCATGGTGATGAAGAATACCTTCCAAAGCAAGGCCTAAATTATTATTTAGAGGTAAGCATATTTTATATCCTATGGTAGGATGTTTTTTAATTATTTCCCATTCGTTATCATTTAGTTTTCCATTTTTATTTAGCACGATATCAGGAATACCAATTTTACCAACATCATGTAAAATTCCGGCAAACCATAACGCCTCGATTTCTTTATCAGATAGCCCAAATTTTTTTCCGATAGCAACCGAAAAATTGGCCACTCGTTCCACATGACCCTGGGTATAGCTATCCTTGGCTTCTACAGCAGTCGCAATGGATATTAGAATATTTTTGACATCAGCTAGATTTTTGTTTAGATTATTAAACTTTATTAATGATTTAACTCTTGCCAAAAGTTCCACTTTATTAGGCGGCTTAGTAATAAAATCATCGGCGCCAGCTTCAATTCCCTTAATTTTTGAAGGAGCATCATCTAAAGCCGTGATCAAAATAATAGGAATTAAGCGGGTTTTTTCATTCGTCTTTAAACGCTGACAAACTTCATAACCATCGATGCCAGGCATCATTACATCGAGCAGAATTAAATCGATACTATGCTTTTCTACACAATGCAAAGCATCGCTACCATTATCGGCTAGAATGATCTGATATCCTTCAGTAGCTAACATTGCCTGGAAAACCTTTAAATTGATTAGGTTGTCATCTACAACCAGTACATTCGATAGGATGCTTTGATTTTTTTTAGATGAAATTGTTTTATTATCAAAATAATAAACGATATTACCGCCTTTAATTTTAGCTTCGCTTAAGGTCTTGTGTGCTTTAGAAATTAAAGAAGGTCTTGATTTTCCATCGTTCGGATAATTAACCACTCCTATGCTGACAGTTAATTTTTCATCAGTCGCCTCATAGATTGCCTTTCTAGTTCGTTCGCTTATCTTGAGTCCATCGGCAATATTTGTCTCAGTAAAGATAATGACAAACTGATCTCCAGCATATCGCGCTACAATATCCGCCTTGCGTATGCTGATTTCGATCGCTTCCGCAATTCTTTTAAGTATTAAATCTCCCTGAGCATAACCATTTTTTTCATTATAGAATGAAAATCGGTCAGCATCGATCAAAGCCAAACAGAATTCCTTGCCATATCTTTCCGATCGCTTAATCTCGTAGTCAACAGCAATTTGAAATAAACTATGGCCGTACAGATTAGTAACACCGTCCTTATAGTCAAGGGCAAGCTCATTTTTTACATCAAGTTCTTGCAAAGTATTCATCATAAGTAAAATGATCGTATAATTGGTTCTTCAAGGGTTCTTGTGGAGCCAAGCAAAGCGGATCAGCATTCATTGTTTGAAGTTGGCAAAATCACCAAAACTATACCTCATACATCCCACTACTTTGATCGAATCATTATAGTCTAGCAGTCTGATAAATCTACATTCTGAGCCAACTACCCCGGCCTTTCAGGCGATCCTACCAGGGAAGAGGAGGAATCCAGAATGTAGGGATAGCAATGAACAGGACAATAATACCGGTTCTTCAAGGGTTTCTGTGAAATGTGAATTTCTTAGCCATGATCAGCACGCCAAGCCGACACCGTCTTTTTCAAGATCAACGGGTTGGAGCCACGAGCCGCACCTGAATCGGTTTGCTCCACAAGAACCCTCGAAGAACCTTTAATTATTTGGCTATGCTCCATCTGGTCTATGCATTCATTATCTCTGGGAAACTCGCAGCAACTTGAGAGGGCAAAGTATGTGTCGGATATCCTCTAAATCCAAGCGTTTTTGATCACACATCGGTTTTTGAAGATTCCTTAACTCCTTAATTCCGCATCAACGTCTCGATCTCATCAATCTCTTTCGGCGCGGCAGCAGTCAGTACTTCAGGTTCCCCTTCCGTCACCAGCACGTCATCCTCAATGCGCACACCAATGCGCTGCCAGCGTTCGTCGACATCGGTTTCCAGATGAATACCGAGTTGCGCCCAGCCCTCATCGACCGTTTTTGTGCCAGCGGGAATATACAACCCCGGTTCAATCGTGGTGACCATACCCGACGCAAAAACCTGCCAATCCTCACCAGTTTTATAGCTGCCGACGTCATGTACGTCCATGCCCAACCAATGACTGGTGCGATGCATATAAAACAGCTTGTATTGCTCCGCCTTGACCACTTCCTCGACATCACCCCGCAACAACCCCAACGCAATCAGACCCTCGGTCAGAACGCGGATCGCCGCATCATGTGGTTCATTGAAATGACCACCAGGTCGCACCTTGTCAATCGCAGCCTTCTGCGCGGCCAGCACCAGTTCATAAATCACCCGTTGCTCCCCGGAAAAGCGTCCATTAACAGGGAAGGTGCGCGTAATGTCGGACGCATAGCCGTCCAGTTCCGCGCCGGCATCGATCAATAGCACATCGCCATCCCGCAATTCCGCATTATTCTCAGTGTAATGCAAGATACAACTGTTATCGCCGCCGGCGACGATGGGAGGATAGGACCAACCGGCTCCATTACGCAGGAAAGTATGGAAAAATTCCGCCTCGATTTCATACTCCATCATGCCAGGCCGACAGATCTGCATCGCCTGGCAATGCGCGTCGCAGGCGATCCGCGCTGATTCGCGCATCACCGCGATTTCTTCCGCCTGCTTGCAACGCCGCAGGGGATGCAGCAAATGCTCGAGAGCGATGAAGGTCACCGGCGCCTGCACGCCGGTGCGGGTTTTGGCGCGAGTCTGATTGATCCAGCTCATCACTTGCTCATCAAACTCCGGACGGTAACCAATGGCGTAATACACTCGCTCGCGGTTCTCCAAGAGTGGCAACAGGATTTTGTCCAGCTGCGCAATCGAATATGCGTTATCCGCACCATAGCGTTCTCTGGCGCCCCGAGGACCAGCGCGGCGGCCATGCCAGATTTCCATGTGCGGATCGCGATCACGACAGAATAGCAAGAATTCCTGTTCTGCGCCCGGAATCAACGCGGCGATCGCTTCGGGTTCCGGAAAACCGGTGAGATAGTAGAAATCGCTGTCCTGGCGATAGGGATAATAAACATCGCGATTGCGCGGCGCTTCTGCTGCTGCAGGTAATAGCGCAACCGAATTTGGCCCCATCAGATCCATCAACGCGCGGCGACGACGGGCAAACACGGCAGCGGGAATAGTACGAGCAAACATGGACATGGAAGTTTCAGGTTTTAAGTTTAAAGTTTTTGGGTAACCCTTCACTCCCCTCGCCTGCTTACGGGGAGAGCGGTTGTGGGTGAGTACGGTGCATTAGGTATTTCAATGTGGACGGGAAGAATCCATTGCCTATTGGCGGTCCTGCTGAAGCAGCATCAATCCAACCCGCAAGTATTCGACCACTTCCGCATAAGCGTTTTCATCGGTTTCGTTACCTTTATCGGTATCGAAACCGATTTTAGCAATATCCGCGACATCTTTGAGAAATTCCGCACTTTCTGCGCCTAACCGGTCGCTCCAACCACTCTCGCCGAGACCCAGTCCATAGAGCAGCCCCTGGCACCAGCTTCCCAATGCGCGTACCCGTTCGGACAAAGGCGTATCATCGTCCGGCAGCAGCAGGGTCACAGGCTCATCCAGGTTACCGATTTGGCTGGCATTCTCATCAAATAGTTGCAAGATTAGCTCATCCAGGGCATGGGAATATCCGCTGTCCTCAACCAGCGCTTCTCGTGCCTTATGTATCCATTGATCACGGTCCAGACTGGCGTCTGTACATAACAAACCGCAGAGCAGTCCATGCAATTCAGCAGGGTCGATCGGTTTTAGCAACGGGCTTAGCATCTCGAATCGGGACGCATTTTGATCGGACATAGCGAGACTCCAGGGCCAGCAGTGGAACACGGCATTATGTATCCTACCATTGCTAGATCAGGTTCCAAAACACTCCGGATCTTACCACCTATCAGTTCTGAGTTAGACTAGGATTATGAGTTTAACGAACATC
>ERZ795053.1145-NODE-1145-length-33861-cov-8.087706_pt1 | contig 33861 bp, 30 predicted proteins | sample MGYA00375137_ERZ795053 | MGnify/ENA primary metagenome ERZ795053 (study PRJEB30182, sample SAMN05720284) | activated sludge metagenome | isolation source: Anaerobic digester | place: Hong Kong | collected 2014-12-17 ...
GATCATAGTAAAGACTCCCCCGGACAAATCCGGGGGAGTCTTTTGTTGCTTTAGATATTTAGCTCGCTGGATATAGCTTAGTCGACGACTATGATAGCCATAGCTGTATCTCCATTGCCGTTAACCACATTGTTATCATCAATAACAATAACGTTATCGCCTTCGGCGACTCCTTCCAGAACCTGCAGATCCTTGTCATCGCTGTTATCCAGATATACAGTGTCTTCGGAATCAATCTTGTAGGAATTGCCATTCGAAAGAACAATCGTTCCCTTGTTAAGGGTATCAAGGGTCAATGGGCTGGTAGTACCGTAAGCAATTTTCTTGGTAATGTTGGTAGCTTTGCCGCCACTCAGTTTGTAGGATACTACATCGCCTTTGGTCAGACCGGAAACAATATCATCCACTTCCAATGCATCCATACCTACGAACTTGATCCAGTCATCAGAATCTGAATACTGTTCATAGTAGATCGCATACTTGGTATCTGTAGCCAGAGATGCTGCTGAAGTTGTCGGGATTACAATATATTCCAGTTCATTGGAACTGTTGGTATAGTATGAGTAGTATTTTGCACCGGCAGATTCTTTCAGTTCTTTCCAACCCATAACTTCGGTATCGGCCAGATCGGTCCCAACCAGATTAAAGACGACTACATCTTTCGCTTCATACCAAATACCGTCAGCTGCTTTGAACAGATCTTCATCGGTATCCATATTGGCATTAGCAACAGTTGTTGCAGCATAACCACCCCAGTATTTGATGGTTTTGATAATATTGTCGGAATCGAGAGATATGCTCACCAGAATGCCATCGGTAAATGCTCCGGCTGACGTTCCCGGTATCAGTAGTGCCTCGGCTGCAGCATAATCGGCTGCTCTGCCGCCGGAAGTAAGATCTTCGACCTTGGTGCGGGTTCCGGTAGCAGCATTCTGCAGATAGCTGTCTTCAGCTAATCCGTAGGAATATTCTTCACCGTCAGATTTCATAATGGTTACGTTTCGTACGGTATCTCCGTTGGCTGCAGTCATATCTAAGGACCAATCGGTAACAACACCATACATCTTGGAGCTTTCGGTATCGCCGAGAATAAGTCCGGCTACCTTGCCGGTTGCACTCAGCAATAAGGAGACATCAGTATTCCAAGCATCATATTCATTGTAGAGTACATTCTGGGTCAGAGTTGCATAATCAGGGTCATTTGCATCATCAGTATAACGTCCCTGATATGTGGTCTTGAGCAGATTGGACCACGGAGCTTTCCAAGTCATACTCATGACTTTGACTGATTTGACGTTGTTGTTATCATATTGGGCAGAGGCCAGAGTGCCATTGATCTTCGTACTGGTAGCTACCAGATAGTAGTCACAACCACGATAGTTTTCCAGAACACTCAGCGTGTCATTTTCCTGCAGATCAGCCAGGGTGGCAGGTTTGCCATCTTTTTGGACATAGACGTCTTTGTCAGTGAAATTGGTTGTATTGACAAATCCATCCCAGGAACCTGAGTTGCTCTGTACTTTGAAATCAATATTCGGAAGTTCTAAAGCAACTTCAGTTACAGCAGTGGCTGCAGGCACACCAGCAGCAATCAATTGTGCTGTAACAACAGACTGTAAGGGATTGCCGGCAGCAGCAGGAGTTGCGCCAGTCTGATAGGTAACTTTTTCGCCGTTAACTTTTTTAACAATACCAGGGGTCGGGAAAGTCCATGCTCTTAGGGCAACGACTTCGTCATCATCATTCATGATAACGGCATAGGCATCGGAAGCATCATAAGTTTTATCTGCAATCTTAGATGCATCAATGGTGTTGAGCAGCATTGCGTCCTGAACAGCCTGCCATTGTGCAGTTGTGCTGTCTTTGGTGCCAATAGTAGTAGCGATAGATTTTACTAATGCTGTCAACGGGGCATTTATGATAGGAGCAAACTCAGTGTTGCAGCTTTCAGTTACAATCGCGGTATCGGCAAAGCTGTATTTAACTCCGTCGATTTTTACTTTGCCGCCGTCAATTACGATTTCATTTAAGGGAGTTCCGGCAGCAGTCTTGGGTCCAAATTTCTTGTAATCTTTTAACACGATGCTGGTGATTTCATCATCGTCATTGGTTACAAAATCAGCAAAGTTTTCAATAGCGCCCAGAATTGAGCCACCGGGCAGTGTGCATTCGTCTGCCAATTTCTTTGAATAAGGCTGATAACCGTCAGTATTTGCATTGGCATCGCTCAGATTGCCGTTGTCATCATAAGTGTAATAGTAGATGGTATATTCATCGTCATCATTTACTGAGAAAGACATGATCAGGGCATCTTCAGTTTTCTGAGATTCACTGAACTTGTCATAAAGCAAGGTATAGCTCTGGGATATTTTCCCTTTGCCATCGCCTTTGTCATAAGTCTTCAGAGATTCGTTGAACAGATTGTCAGAAGCTGCATATTCTACAACGTTTTCATCCAGGGTTGCACCGGCTATAACAGCAACAATGCCTCTGGTGGAAGCCTGACCGGCAACGAAAGTCACATCATCCAGAATGCCAAGATTGGCAGCTTTGGCAACGTAATCTGACGGCCATTCGCCGGCCAGATTGTCATTGTAGCCCAAAAGTCTTAAGAGAACGGTAACTACTTCAGCTTGAGTAATTTGATCTTCCGGGCGGAAAGTTCCAGCCGGATCGCCTTTTACATATCCCTGTGCAGCGGCTACATTGATCCAGCCGTTGGCCCAGTGGTCAGTGGCAACATCGCTGAAGGGGGAAGCGGTTCCGCCCATACCGGAAGCTACAGATTTCAGCCCGGCAGTTACGCAGGCGATTTTCGCAAATTCTGCACGGGTGATGGTCTTTTCAGCTCCGAACGTGCCATCCGGATAACCGTCAATGATTCCAAGACCATTGAGTTTGTAAATAGCAGCTGATTCAACGGATGTTCCAGTAACATCGCTGAAAGTTGCTGCACCAGCGCTGCCAACCATGGTGAACATAAATGTTACCAAAACCAGCAGCATGATCAGTTTGTTATGTTTTTTCAACATACTGTCTTTTCCTCCTTATGTTTTTAAATTTAGATAATCATATTGATCGCTCAATATAACTTCATCAGGTAATCGTATTGATGGCTCAATACAGCATTGAATAGGTGATCTCGGCGCTTGTTTGTGTTTTTAATTCCCCCTTTCAATGGTCTCAAATGTTTTGCTTGGTGTGATTTTTGACCTGTTAAATATGACGACCAAGGCTTATATTTGGTTCCATAAATTAAATAAATATTTTTTCATTCTGTTTCGTTCGGATTCGACAGCGTTATTGCCATTTATATCCTATGTCTTGGCTAAGTAGCGACTTGCATTTTTGCTGGCGCTGGTGCAATAATATCTGAGATACTACTTCAATAGCTAAGGAGAGGGAAAATGAACAAACTTCAGAAATATCTATGCGCGGCCATATTGGTGCTGGTATTGGCCGGCATAGGCTGGCAGTACGTTGGGTGGCAGAAGCAGGTCGAGCGGCATGAAAATGCCCTGCAGTTCTGGCAGGTGGAAGTCCCCAAAATACAAGCGGAGTTTCCTGAGTTCAAGCCTCAGAATGCGGAACAGATGATGGCGGCGGAAAACAAGCAGTTTGCCGAACAGAAAAAGACACCTTACGTCAACTCCGGAATCATTGTATTATTGGGATTGATGGCTGGCGGCGCAGTCATTTACGGGCCGATGATGGTCGCTAAAATAAAACTTGCTCTGCAACCCCAAGAAGCATCCAAGAAGCGTAAAAGATAATTCAAACAGGCGCCTGATTTAAATATCAGTCGCCTGTTTTTTGGGCGAATTGGTTCCATTTACTGGTATATGCTTGAATATGCCGATTAGGACAGATTATTTTGTCGGTAATTTCTTTTATAACTTTGATATCCGCCGACGCTCAGGCTAATCTTGGAGATCCTTCGGCTTTGCCTCAGGATGACACTAACGGCTTCAGCTCTTCGGGATTAAATATTTACTGCTTCAACTCCTCAGGATAACATGTTTACCTCTTTGGCCTCTCAGGATGACATTCTTGGCTGTTCCTATTGCTCAGGATGACAAAATCTACAGCATCAGCTTCACATACTTCTGTATGCCTTCGGCAATGGCCTGGGCGGCTTTGGTCTGGAAATCGGCTGACGCCAGCAGTTGGGCTTCCTCGGCATTGCTGATAAAGGCGGTTTCCACCAGGGCAGAGGGCATATTGCTCTCTCGCAGCACCGCATAGTTGGCCTGGCGGATGCTGCGATCAGTACGTCCGCATTTTTCCAGCATGGCTTTTTGGAGCAGATCGGCCAGCAGGGAGCGCTGGTATTCCTGGGCATAAAGGGCCGGGGTGCTTTCGGGTGCATAATAGAAAGTTCCGGTACCGTGTGGTTCGGTGCTGTCTACCGAATCGCAGTGAATCGACACAAACAAGTCGGCTTTGGCTTTATTGGCCATGGCCGGTCGGTCGCTCAATCCCACAAAGGTATCATCATCGCGGGTCATAATCACTTTATAGCCCGCCTTCTCCAAAATATCCCGCGCTTTTAAGCCCATGCTTAAAACTACATCTTTTTCGTACAAGGTGCGTGATTTGCTGATCGATCCGGTATCACGGCCGCCATGGCCGGGATCAAGGACGATGGTGACCTGGTTGTCAGTGTCATCAGTGGGTTTGGTCGGTTCTTCCTCCATGACTTTCTTATCTTTATTGACCAGGATGATGCTGAGTTTTAAACCATTAACGCTGCGATTGACCTGGTAGGTTTCCAGGTTTTTGCCGGTGTTGACTTTGATCTGCAATGGCTTTCCTTTGTCTTGGCTGAGGCTGACCCTTCCGGCCAGACCGCTGAACAAATAGTCGTCCTCCACAAAACCCTGCCCGGTCTTGCTTAGATTCAAGGTGATTACGCCGTCACTAAAGCTTTCCTGGTATTCCATAGCAGAAGTAGCCCGCAAAACAATGATCTGATTGCCGTTTTTAAGTGTGATATCTTCGACCGTGGTCAGTTGCGAGGTTATTGTAAAGACTTGCTTGCAGCCGTTGGCTTCGGTGGTGTTGGTATATTGATAGGCCAAGGGCATTTCCACTGTCACCCAGGTGGCATCCTCCATCGATTGGGCGGAGATGGTCACTTTGGCGTTTTTGCCGCTGCCGATGTAGAAATAGGCTTCATCACGGGTGGATTTCAGCACCGCCTGGTCAAACTTATAGGTGATCTTTTTGCCGTCGCGGCTTTCGGTGATGATGGGTTCAGCCTTTTCTCCGGTTTTCATAACCAGCCGGTAACCGTCACTGGCCAAGCGGGTGGATATCGTAATGTATCCTTCGGCGACTGCGACGTTTTCATCTCCGTGCCGGTTGATGTCTGCTTCATCGATGACTACCGGTTCTTCCTGGTCATTGCCGGCAGCCGGTTCAGACGGGGCTGCTCCGTTGCCGGGTTCAGTGGTGCCTCCCACTGAGGCATCGGTCAGGGGGTCCACGACCCAGGCCGCCACCCAAGTATTTCTGCCACCGCGGCTGACCTGATACCAGCTGTTCTTTTCTGCCAGCACGGTCATTTTTTCTCCTGCCTGGGCAACCTCAACAATGGCTGCTTCGGTTGACGGATTATCGCGTAGATTGACAGATCCGCCGGTCACTAAAACCGCTGGCGGCAAGGCTCCGGCAGTGTGGGATATATTGATCACCCGGGTCTGTTCATTCCAATCCACCTTGCCCCCAAAGGCTTCGCCCACAAAACGAAGGGGTGCCAGGGTGCGGTCATTAACGATCTTGGCGGGGACATCCAATGGCCAGACTTGACCGTTGACCGTCGGACTGGTAGAGCCGATCGGCAGTACCACCGTGGTGTTGCTGGTGCGGGCGGTAACGGTGCGGGTGCTGTCATTCCATTCCACATTGGCTCCCATGGCTTCAAAGATGGCCCTTAAGGGCACCAGGGTACGGCCATTTTCAATGCGCGGCTCGACTTCAAACTGCAACTGGCTGCCATTTAGAATGACGCTGGGATTGGCCGGAGCAGAGGATACCGGGGAAGGGTTGGTCGCTGCCGGCACAGTCGTCACCGTTTCGGTTGTGGTGGCGGTAATATCGACCAGGGTCACCAGCCAGCCGGCCACAAAAGCCAGGCTGCCGTCCGGCAGTTGGATCCGGTACCAGCCATTTTGTTCCCCCAATACGGCAAAAACCAGTTTGTCTCCCAGACTGGCCACTATATCATAGTCTGTTCCCGGTCCGCTGCGCGCGTTGATGGGACCATTTTTCACCTGCACCTGCTGTCTGGCGGCGATCAGCTCACGGGCAATGTAACCTTTTAGGCTGCCATACTTGATCTGGTACCAATCGCCGGAAAGTGCGGTTATCTCAACTTCCGTATCCTTTAATACCTGTCCAATAATATCCCCATTGCTGCCGGGAGAGGAGCGGACGTTGACCACTGACCCGGTCACAATACCGCTCGCCGCTCCTGCCTTGGCAGGGGTCATGCTGATCAACAGCAGGGTCAGCAGCAGAACGGGCAGCAAAAGACGGCTTATCCTATGTAATAAAGGCTGGGGGTTATTAAGCATGAATGCACCTCGCAATTTACGTTTTAATGAAACTTCGACTTGTCGTTTTATCAATCCTGCTGTTAAAACAAGGAAATTCAAGGAAACTGTCGCTATATGTATATACCCACAACGGCTGGTTTTCTTTCATGAATCGCAGAAAATATTCGAGACTACTGAAAAAGTACCCGTTTTGTCATCCTGAGGAGCCGAAGCGACGCTGCTGAGGGTTTTGATTCCCCCTACACGAACCAAGTCGTTCAGGATAACAATAATGTCAATGAAAAAAGGGAACCGGCTCGATTAAGCTGGAATTCCCTCTTTAATCCATTTTGTCAATTGCTTGATCATACTTTGTTCTTAACGCCGTGCCCGGCGCTGGGCAGTCGGCTGCGTTCCCAGTTAAGTTCTTCAATGGTTTGCTCCGCTTCGCTTTCGCTGTCATCTTTATCTTTATTTTTATCTTTAACACTGCTTTGATTGCCGGGATTGTAGGCAACCGGTGAATCGGAAACGACTGCCACCGTTTGTCCGGCCAGCATTTTCTCCAGCAAATCCTCGGTTTTATCCTGGTCAGCCACCCAGTAACTCATGGTCAGATTGCCGTATTCATCCCGCTGATCCCAAAAATATCCCGGCAGCGTCTGGGCAATAATGGAATCGCTACTGAAGCCCGGCGCCCAACTGGCCATTTTCAGCATGTCTGTCATGCCCAGATTGGTATCGATATTTTGTTTGACCACCTTGACCAGAGCCGGTAGTTTGACAATATTTTTGGCTTGCAACAACTCGTCTCCCAGAGCCTTCAGGAAAATCTGCTGGTGCTCGGTGCGTTCAATATCACCCAGGGCATAATCACGGAAACGGACAAAAGCCAGGGCTTGACTGCCCTTCAACCGCTGCTGACCGGGCTGCAGGTCAATGTCTTCGGAGGGCTTGTACATCCGCTGATCAACATTAATGTCTACCCCGCCAATGGTATCAATGATCTTTTTGAATCCTGCAAAATCCATCTCTACATAATAGTCGATCTTTTCGCCCACGATTTCTTCCACTTTATCCGCTACCAGTTCCGGTCCGCCTACCGCGTTGGCGCTGTTGATCTTGTCTGTACTGCCCTTAATCGTCACACGGGTGTCACGGGGGATGGAGACCAGCGCCATCTTGTTCAGTTCCGGGTCGATGGAGGCTAGGATAATAGTATCGGTACGCGTGTGGGTCTCCCCCGGACGGGCATCCGTTCCCAGCAGCAGAATATTGGTTCTTTCCCCGTCGATGACGGTTGGTTCCTGCTCTTCGGTGGGATCATCGTCGGCCAGCAGCAGATTGTGCAAGGAAGCGCCCAGCCCAAAAGACAGCATGAAAACCAGGCTGAAAACCAATACCAGTTTTAATAACAATTTTAGCTTGGACATGGTAATAACCTCAAACTTTCCAATCTCAGGACGAAATCCCGGTGCTTTGATCGGTGCTGTGCACCGAGGCCTTGGTCTGACCGGTCAGCATGCCGATGCGGTTTGCCCCGATGACCATAAACAGCAGCAGGAAGGCCAGCACCAAGGTCGCTTTGGGATTGTCAAACCAGCTCAGCACAATCGCGGTCAAGGCAAAAAAGCCACTGATCGCGTATATGATCAGTACCGTGGTCTGATGGGAATAGCCCAATTTTAACAGCCGGTGATGCAAATGATCCTTGTCCGGCATGAATATCGGAGTTTTCTTATAAATACGCCGAAAAATCGCAAAAAAAGTATCAAAGATGGGGATTCCCAGGATGACGATCGGGATTACCAAGGAAATCAAAGCCGTACTCTTGGCAACCCCGGTGACGGCCAGACAACCCAGCACAAAACCCAGGAAATTGGAACCGCAATCTCCCATAAAGGTTCGGGCAGGATGGAAATTATAGGGCAGGAACCCCATAATGGCAGCGACCAGGGCAAAAGCAATTATGGCCGTTTCCATCTGTCCCTGCATAAGCGCCACAATGCCCATGGTCATACCGGCTATGCCGGCTACTCCAGCCGCCAGTCCATCCAGGCCGTCGATCAGGTTTATGGCATTGGTAATGCCCACGATCCATAAAAACGTCAGCGGGATACTTAAATATCCCAGCGCCAGCATACCGTCAAAGGGATTGCTGACAAAATGGATCACCACTCCAAAATATACGGCTACCGCAGTCGCGATGATTTGTCCGGCCAGTTTGATCCAGGCTGACAATTGATAAACATCATCCAAAATCCCAATAATAAAAATAATCACGGCTCCAATTACAATACCCACATAAGGCCCGGAAACTTTCACTCCCAAAAGCACACAAATCATAAAAGCAAAAAATATAGCCAGACCTCCCATGCGGGGCATGGCAGTCTGATGAACCTTGCGCTTGTCAGGCTGATCTATGGCACCCAGACGGTGAGCCAGCCGGATCACCAACGGGGTTGAAAAATACGCGATTACAAAAGCCGACACCAATATTAATGCCGACGTAAGAAAAGACATTTCTATGCAATCCTCCCCCTCTGTTTTGTCTAGGTCAATTCTATCACCGCTCTGGTGGCTTGTCTATATACCAAGATTTAGTGATTTCGGGCTTAAATAAAGGAACTTTGCCTTTAACTGTAGAAAAAAACCACAAGTTCTCTATAATAATAACGTATACTATCATTTAGTTGAGCATTTTTAGAAAGTTAGAAAGTTAGGTGCCTGGCACGTGAAAATTGCGCTATCTGGATATTATGGTTTTGACAATGCCGGCGACGAAGCTTTGTTGCTGGCCATAAGCTCGTCGATCAAAAGTCTGGTACCGGATGGTGAGTTTGTGGTTTTTTCCGGTAATCCTATCAAGACAAGGCAGTTGCACAACATTGGGGCTGTTTACAATATGAATCCCTGGTCGGTCGCCCGGGAGCTGTTGAGCTGTGATCTGCTCATCAGCGGAGGCGGTAGTATTTTTCAGGATGTGACCAGTTCCCGTTCTCTTCTATATTATATAAGCGTTGTTGTACTGGCTCGCCTGTTGGGTAAACCGGTGGTTTTCTATGCCCAGGGGGTAGGCCCGATTCGCAAACCTTTTAACCGCTGGCTGCTGGGCCGGGTCGCCAATCATGTTAACCTGATCACCCTGCGTGACCAGGCATCCCGTGAATTCTTGCGTAAGCTGGGGGTCAGCAAGCCGCCCTTGCAAGTTACGGCTGATCCGGTTTTTGCCTTGCAGACCAATGAAGATATCAAAGCTGATATCAAGCATCGTTATCCTTTATTATCAAGCCCGGCAACCAAACGGCTGGGGGTTTCTGTCCGGCACTGGCCGGCGCTGCAAGGTTATCAACAGAAATTGGCAGTTGCCCTCGATCATTTTAAGCGTGCCGGATATGAAATTATTTTTGTCCCCATGGATTATCCTGAAGATATCAAGGAATCTGAACGAGTCAGCGCTTGTATGCAGGAAGAAGCTTGGATCATCACAGATGAGCTTACCACTGCCCAGCATTTGGCGGTGATCGCCCAGCTCGATCTGATGGTGGCTATGCGTCTGCACGCCTTAATCTTTGCGGCCAGCTGCGGGGTGCCTTTTGCGGGTATATCCTATGATCCCAAGATTGATGCCTTTTTGGATTTATTCGACAAACGGCCTCTGTCTCCATCAAGCGAGTTAATGATCGCTCAAATTGAGGAATTGCTGTATGATCAAAATGCCCAGGATCAAGTTCGTCACCGGGCAGATAAAATGCGCGCTCAGTCTTTGGAAAACGCCCGCATGACTTTGCAGGTTTTAAAAAATTCGCGACGTTAAAAATAGATTGCATCTGCTTGGAAGCTTATCCCAGCGGTCATAAAGATATTTTTACATAGAAAATCAAAAACAGAAAATGTTTCACGTGAAACATTTCTGACAGATTTGAGGATGAATATGGAGCAGGAAAACACTCGCACCGGTAAAACTTTTATTGGGGTCTCCCTGATGATTTTTATTTCCAAAGTTTTTGGCTTTGCCAGAGACATTGTGTTTGCATCCGTCTTTGGAACGACGGTGCTGACCGATTTGTTTCAGGTCATCTTCAGTCTGCCCAGCCTGTTGTTTTCCAGTATCGGCAATGCCCTATCCTTTGTAAATATCCCTGATCTTACCTATTATCTGAAACATGGCACCAGAGAGGAAAGAAACACCTATCTCTCCAATCTCTATGCCCAGGTGGCTTTGGGGGCGGCCTTGCTGTCATTGCTGGGTATCATCTTTGCCCCGGCGCTGACCAAATTGATTGCCCCCGGGCTGCAAGAAGAAGTTACCTCCATGGCTTTGCTGCTGACCCGGATCATGATTCCTACCCTGGTGTTTGTGACGCTCACCTATATTACCGCCGGTGTCCTGCAGGTGCACGGTTATTTTCTGCTCTCCGCCGCCATCAGTATCCCCTTTAATTTCTTGATCATTGCCTCGTTGCTCCTCAAAGGTCAGGATCTGATCTTCCTTGGCATCGTCACCACTCTGGGCTGGTTTTTGCAGTTTTTGATTCAAGTGCCGGTGCTGTTCAAAGAAAAATATCAGTTTTCCCTAAAAATTGATTGGCATAATCAGCATACCGTCAATATGTTCAAACAGCTCCTGCCCATCCTGATGGGCAATTCCCTGTTGCAGCTCTGCCTGATCATAGATCGTTCCTTTGGCACCCATCTGGATGAAGGCACCGCGGCAGCGCTGGGCTTTGGCAGTAATCTGTTTATGACCATTACCGGGGTGTTCATCATCGCGTTATCCACGGTTATCTTTCCCCGCCTTTCCCAATACTGTATGGACAGCGATTACCGCCAGGTACGTTCCATGCTGCGCTATGGCTTTAAGATCCTGGCCTTTATTCTGCTGCCCTATTTAATTCTGGTCACCGCCTATTCCCCGGACATCATCGCCCTGGTCTATGAACGGGGGGCCTTTACCTCAAACTCCACCCATCTGACCGCTACGGCCTTTCTATGCTATAGTTTTGCGGTCGTGGGATACGCCTGCCAGGAAGTGTTCAACCGGGTTTTTTATGCCCTGAAGCGCTTTAAGACCCCCATGTATGCCAGTTTGGTCTGCCTGACGCTGCATTTTGTCCTCAACCTGCTCTTCTACCGTCAGGCGGGTATCGCCGGGCTGGCCTTGTCAACCGCTGTTTGCCTGCTGGTCTATGCCTTGATTATGGGCTTGATCGTGCGGCGGGTGATCGGCCCTTTCCTGGGTCAAAATTTTGCCAATTACTCCCTGCGTTTGTGTCTGCCGGCAGCCGGTATGATTGCAACCATTCTGGTTTGCAGATACCTGTTTGTCAGTGGACTGTTACTTTCATTTTTGCTTCCCTTACTGGCCAGCGGTATGGTTTATTTGCTGGTGGCCTGGCTGGGGGGTTTTTACCAAGAACTTATCAATAGGGGGGATCCTGTCTGATGAATAACCGTGAACATGCCTTTTTGTGGCTGGCCCTGGCCGTAGCCTTGCTGTTTTCCATAACCGGCTTTTGGCTGCGGATCAGCAATGAGAGTATGAATAACACCTTGGTAACGGTGGCTGATTATCAGCTCTTTGAGAAAGGCGCTCAATCCTCCAGCCTATCCATGGATGAGGTTCTGGCGGATCTCAAAGCCAGCGGGGTTAAAACGATTGCGGTCAAGGAAACGACCCTGCGCGGACTGGCTGCCCGGGGTGACGCCTATGTTGCTTCCTTCGCTGATTTCAACAACACGGTTCGCACCTATCAGCCGGATGTCTGGGCAATTGTCAAACAGCTGCCCGATATGGAGGAAATAAGTCCTGCCAATCTGGTCGTTTCGGTTGAATCCCCGGAAACAGCCAGCTTTTTACAGGAAAAATTGGGCAACCGCTTTACGCCAGATCAAATCGTTAACTTCCCGGCGGGCGGCCGCCAATACTTTATTATCAAAGCGGAATTGGAAGCATTGGACAAATCCAAAACCAACATCAGAGAATATGATGTGCAACTGGGGTTTGAAACATCGATCCTGCAAAAATTAAAAGCAATGGGGTTTGCGATTGTTTTACGCCCCGGCGACAGCAACGGAAGCAATCGTGATTATTTGCAGGAATACGAGCCGCTGGTTCGCGCTTATGATGTCAAGACCTTGATCTTTAATTACAATCGTGTCAGCGGCAGCCCGGATCACTTGGATGTCATGGCCCGCTTGATTGATAAATATGATCTGACCATCGGAGTAATCGAAACCTCCAAGCAACTGGGTATCATTGAACAGGACGGTCTGAACGAGGTCATGTCTGCCACCAAATACCCGATCAATAGGGTTTACTCGACCGGCAATGATGATTTTGTGACTTCCGTGGACGAACGTTATTATCGCTGGATCAGGGGAGTCGTTGATCGGGGCATAAGAATTTTGTATGTCGTACCTTTTAACGATGATAAGAAAATAGCCTCGGTCAACGTGAGTGAAACCATTGATACGGTAGCCAGATTTCTGCCGGCGATTACGGCCAAGGGGTTTGTGGTCGACCAGACCGTGCTACCTTATGGTCTGAACAGTGAAACCACGACGGCTGCTCATCGTCTGGCCATATCCCTCAGTCTGTTGGCAGCTTTGCTGCTCTATCTCCTGTATTTGTGGCATCCGCAGCGCCATTGGATGCGGGCCATTGCCATTCTTGGCTTGCTGGCCTGTCTGGCTATAAATATTGTGCTGCACATGGACTTTTCCAAAATCTACGCCCTGGCAGCGGCAGTTTTATATCCGGCCTTTTCCAGTTTACTGTTGCTGATTTATTTAAAAAAATACCCCCGCCATGGGTTGATGAAAAAACTATGGCGCTCCCTGGCCATCATCCTGGTGATTAACGCTCTGGGCATGTATACGATCGTCAGCTCTCTGGCGGATATCCGTTTCATCATGAATCTGTCCTATTTCAGCGGGGTGAAGGTGGCTTTTATTACCCCCTTGCTGTTGTTCCCGCTCAATTATTTCTGTGTCACTGTCCCCCGGGAAAACTGGCTGCCTTGGTTACGGGCCCGGCTGAAAGAAAGCCCCTCCTATCTGGCGCTGGCTCTATTCATGGCGGCCCTGGTGGTGGTCTATGTCTATATCGGGCGCAGCGGCAATGATTCTGGGATTCAGGTTTCCAGCCTGGAGATCCGGCTGCGGGAGATACTGGAAAATATTTTCCTGGCCCGACCGCGTTTCAAAGAATTTGTGATCGGCTATCCGGCACTGATGGCCATGGTTTACCTGTATCATCGCTATAAAAACGATCTGATCCTGTTGTTGCTGGGCTTTGGCGTGGTCATCGGCAGCATCTCCATGGTCAATTCCTTTTGCCATGTCTTTACGGCGGTAAGCATTTCCGCCAGCCGCACCCTGGCCGGACTGGCCACCGGTTTGTTGCTGGGCACAATGCTGGTTATTGCGATTTGGCTGGCGGAAAAAATCTGGGCCAAATATGGCTTTGACTGAGAAATAAAAGTTTGGCTTTGATCCGGTTGAAAGAGATCCTCTCTTCGGAGGACTACCCCTATGAACTAAAAGTCAAATATTAAGGCAGCTGCGCTGCGCGCAGGATGACATGCTAAAGTAAATCTACAGTTTTAAAAAAGATTATGCAAAACTCTCATTTTAAACAACTGAAAGGAATCTCCAATGGATAAGCAACATCTGCAGGAGTTTGATTTTCTGCGGGCTCTGGCCACTCTTACCGTGATCGGTATCCATGTCAGTGCGGCTTATGTATATACTTCCATGTGGGGCTGTCTGGCCAACCAGGTAGCCCGCTTTGCGGTTCCGCTTTTTTTGATCATGTCGGGTTTTTTATTGTTGCATGCCGATCTTAACAAACAAACTTTTTCCGCCCCGGATTTTTACCGCCGGCGCTTCAGCAAAATTCTGTGGCCTTACTTCCTGTGGAGTCTTTTCTACGCTTGTCTGAACGGAATTTTGGGAGCCAGTTTGCTGGCTGCGTTGCTGCAACTGCCGATTCAGCTTTTATGGGGAACGGCTTTTTATCATCTATATTTTGTGGTCATCATTATCCAGCTCTATCTGCTTTATCCCTTGCTCTACCGCTGGATGATTCGTGCCCCCCGCAGCTGTTTGCTGACCGGACTGGCCCTGACCCTGCTTTGCCAGATTGTGCTCAACCGCTATTCGCTTGGACAGTTGGCCATTCCCTCGCAGCTCAATAACCTTTCCCTGGTCTTTTTCCCGGTATGGATCTTTTTCTTTGTTTTTGGTATGTTTGCGGCACTTTGTAAAGAAAGACTGGTGAAGCTGTTTAAAAACCGCCGCGGGCTGTTGGCTTTGCTCTGGATCCTTAGCCTGGCGCTGGTGGTCATCGACGGTTATCTGCATAATACCTATGGTTCTTCCAGCCGGCCTACGGTCACGCTGTATACCCTGATCAGCTTTTTCTTTTTCTATGCGCTGGCCCTTCATTTGCGGGGAGCTTTTCGCCCTGTCATTGCTTGGCTGGCCCGGCAGTCATTTTTAATTTATTTGCTGCATCCGCTGGTGCTTACCGGCTTGATCACTTTCGCTGCCTGGATCGGCCGGGCTGACCTGTGGAACCGCACCCGGGGCATGATTGCCATCTATGGATTGGTTACCCTGCTAAGCTGTGCAGCCGTATACCTGGTCTCGCTGACCCCTCTGGCAGAAAAACTAGGCGGGGTAAGAAGAACGAAATCATAACGTTTTACTCCCTAAGGAGGATTGGCGCCATGAAAAAAGTTTTTTATGTCCTGGCCGGGATGGTTTTCCTGATCGTACTGGCCGCAGCCGGATTTTATTGGGCCAGGTATTATGATCACTATTTTGATGAAAAAAAGATCGTCAGCGCGGATGAAACGAACACCATTGTCAGGGTTGATAAAGAATATCGGCGTTTATATAATCATGCCGGCGGCTATGCCATCAATTATCCGGCGCAATTCCGGCTTGATGTTAGAGAACCGTCGCTGAAAAGCGATTTCAGCGACGATCAGCACAATATCGAAGTCTACAGTGATAACTTCACCGGCAAAATCAGCGACGCCAAAGCCTATATCGGTTACAGCAACGGATTTCTGGCCCGTGATAAAGATATCCAGGTGGAATTCAACAAGTATTCTGTCATTAACGGACGCCTGGCTAATCTCACCAAATGGCAGCGGGCCAAGCTGGCCCGGGTTGAAAATGATAAAAACCATTACTTTTGTATCAAATTGGTGGAGAATTCCCATCAGGTTTATACCATCGTGATAAAATCCAGCCAGCCCATCGACGACCGGGAGTTCATGAAACTGGTCAAGAGTTTTCGTCCCATTGAAAAGAATAATGACCTGGCGGGAATCGTCTATCAGCCCCAGCCTAAAAACTGGAATTCAGAAACCACAACGGTGTACGATCAGTATTTCGGCCATCAGGCTGATTTGAAATGGGGCATCTATGAGCCAACCGCCCCCGCTAAAATGAAAAATCTGACCTGGCTGGAAGACCGCCTCGATTATGATTTTCATTTTCTGATCCGTTACCAGAACCTCGACAAACCTTTGCCGGTGCAGGAATTGCAAAGCGCCTGGGCCGATCAGAAGTTGATCGAACTGACCTTGCAGCTGGGGTTTGAATTTGCCGAGGCGGCTGCCCCCTATAACCCCAAGGGAATCCCCTTGGCCCAGTTTAATGAAAAAATCATTCCTGAGCTATTGAACGGTACTTTTGATGCTTATCTGGCGCAATACGCCCAGGATATAAAAGACTTCGGCCATCCTCTTCTTTTTCGCTTGAATAATGAAATGAACGGGGACTGGTGTGTTTATTGCAGTTATCATTACGGCAACGACGCTGATTTGTATATCGAAGCCTGGAAATATATTTACAAGATTTTTGCCGACCATCAGGTTGACAATGTCATTTGGGTATGGAACCCCCATGACCTGTCCTTCCCTGATTTTGCCTGGAATCATTATCTGAATTATTTCCCAGGCAGCGAATATGTGGATATTATTGGCCTGACCGGTTATAATACCGGCACCTATTACGAAGGTGAACGCTGGCGGGAATTTGCTGCAATTTATGACCCGCTCTATGCAGAATATGAAAAGCGCTTCGCTCTGCCTTTTATGATTACCGAGTTTGGCAGCAACTCCGTGGGCGGAGACAAAGCGCGCTGGCTGCAGGACATGTTTGCCCACATCGATCGTTATCCGAGTATCAAAGCCGCTATATTCTTCAGTTCTACGGATTTGGACAGCAACCAACAGCCGGCCCGCATCTACCGGATCGATGAAACCGAGGCTGTTCTCGACACAGTCAAGCAGGGACTGGCCCGTTATCAATAGATTTATTCTTGCGGCAAAGGATGAGTTACTGCGATAAAGGTCGGAAATAACAAAAATCAAGGCCATGTTTCTTTTCATGAAACATGGCCTTTACTTAATTTATTCACCAATCATTCCAGGGATGATAAAGGCTATACCCCCATCGTTTTGCCGTCAGCCAATGCTGCCTATTCCCGGGCCCGCAGAGTGGGAAACAGAATAACATCCCGGATGGAGGATGAATCGGTCATCAGCATGACCAGCCGGTCAATTCCGATGCCCAGCCCGCCAGCCGGAGGCATCCCGTATTCCAGGGCATTGATATAATCCTCATCCATCATGTGAGCCTCGGCATCCCCGCCGGCTCTTTTTTCCACCTGTTTTAGAAAACGGTTTTTCTGGTCGATGGGATCATTCAGTTCGGAAAAGGCATTGGCGATTTCCCGCTGCATGACAAACACTTCAAACCGATCAGTAAATTCCGGATTCTGCGCATTGCGCTTGGCCAGCGGGGAAATTTCCACCGGATGACCGTAAACAAAGGTCGGCTGAATGAGTTTTTCCTCGACGTATTCCTCAAATACTTCATTGATAATTTCTCCGCGGGTACTGCGATGATCAACTTTCAAGCCCAGCCTGGCAGCAGCTGTGCGGGCCTGGTCATCGCCGGAAATAACGGTAAAATCTACGCCGGCATACTCTTTGATGGCATCCAGCATGGTAATCCGATTCCAGGGAGGTGTAAAATCCAAGGTAACGCCCTCAAACTCCACCTGCATGCTGCCGTTAACCTGCTGCAGAACCTCCGCCACCATGTTCTCGGTCAACTCCATCATGACCTGATAGTCTGCATAGGCCTGGTAAATTTCCAACATGGTAAACTCGGGGTTATGGCGGGTGTCTATGCCTTCATTCCTGAAACTGCGGTTGATCTCGTAGACCTTTTCCAGCCCGCCCACGATCAAGCGTTTTAAGTAAAGCTCGGGAGCAATGCGCAGATACAGATTCATGTCCAGCGTATTGTGGTGGGTAATAAAAGGACGGGCTGCTGCTCCGCCGGCAATCGGCTGCATCATGGGCGTCTCCACTTCCAGAAACCCCCGGGCATCAAGATAATTCCGCATCTCTTTCACGATGCGGCTGCGTTTGATGAAAACCTCTCGCGCATCCGGATTGACGATCAGATCGACGTAGCGCTGACGATAACGCATTTCCACATCCCGCAGGCCATGCCATTTTTCCGGTAAGGGATTAAGTGATTTGGACAGATACGTCATATCCTCAACATGGACGGTGATTTCACCCTTCTGGGTGCGAAAGACATAGCCCTTGATCCCCAATATGTCTCCGATGTCCAGCTTTTTAAAAAGTTCGTAGCGTTCTTCGCCCAGATCATCCTTTTTGAAATATAGCTGAATGTTGCCGGACAGATCCTGTAAATTGGAAAATCCTGCCTTGCCATGGCGTCGCTTGGACATGATCCGTCCGGCTACAGTGACTTTCTGTCCTTCCAAAGCGGCAAAATCATCGATAATCGTCTGGCAGTTTGTATCGCGTTCAAAACGGCTCCCGAAAGGATCGATCCCCATATCGCGAAGTTCCTGCAGTTTTTCCAGACGTACTCTTTTTAACTCGTGCAGATCTATTTCCTGCTGGTTTTGCTCCGACATTTGTCCACCTCTATCTGAGGTGCCAGGCACCAAACAATCTAACTTGCTTGCATGTAAGTTAGATTGTTTGGTGCCTGGCACCACCTTTTTATCTCTTCACTTTTATGATTTTGTATTTAATGATACCTGCCGGAGCTTCGACTTCGACCTTGGCCCCTACCGCTTTGCCCATAATGGCTTTGCCAACCGGGGATTCGTCTGAGATCTTGCCATCCTTGAGCTTGGATTCGACTGACGCGACCAGCGTAACATTGACTTCACGTCCTGATTTCATTTCCTTCAGGGTGACTTTGGTCCCCAGAGAAACAACATCGTCACGTATTTCATCGGCAGTCATCAAGCGGGCATTCTTCAAGGTTTTTTCCAAAGTCAGAATACGTCCCTCAATAAAAGCCTGTTCGTTCTTGGCATCTTCATACTCAGAGTTCTCTGATATGTCACCAAAAGCGATTGCCTGCTTAATCCGTTCCGCTACTTCTTCCCTCCGGACAGATTTCAGGGTTTCCAGTTCATTCTCCAGTTTTTCCAGTCCCTCTTTGGTCAAAATAATTTCTCTGTCTTCTCTTTCGGCCATTTAATCGCTCCCTAACCATAAATATTGTAGCAAACCAAATCATTATTGCTGCAATTAAATTTTTAAAAGCGAGCCCCGCTCGCTCCCGGAAATAATAAAGGGTTATCTTCCTCACCCTTACCCTTAATCCTTTATGGTATTATAATGACCCCATATAGCGTTGTCAAGAAATCCTCCGCCATAACCTTGTCGAAAAGGTTCCCAAAGGCCCAATTTCTCACCGGCTTCGATGAGAACAGTTAAATCAGCACCGGTTTTGATGACCGGTGCAAAATGCAAGTTTTGTAATTCTACATTCCCATATGAAATACCTGCTTTGGTGTACAGAATACTTTCCAGAATCGGAGCCAGGATTGACAAACCTGCCTCCATGCCGGCCCGTTCCAGGGCATTCTCCAGGCTGGGAGCCAGATGGCGGCCTTCATCGGTCAGTTCCAGCCAAAAAACTTCCGGTGAAGTCACTGCCAAACGTTGAAAACCGGGTTGGAAAAGCACGATCAAGTCACCTTTTTGCCATTTTTCAGGACAAATATAGCTGTTGCTGATCGCCCATCCCCGCTCATACAGTAGACGCCAGGCAATCGCTTCATCACCGCTTGGATGCTGATTCTGCACTGCAATCGGCAAGCCGCAGCTGCCCAGATGATCCAGTAACGGAAGCAACGCTGCCATATCTCCCACCAGGATCAGTCGCTTGACGTCTCTTTTTTCCAGGATGTATTTGACCATGACTGCTGCCAGGGCTTTTACAAAATGATCTCCAAACCATAAAGGAAATTGGGCTTCACCGGGCTGCAAGGCAAACCTCAGACGGTGGTCTGCAGCCAGGCTGGTAACTGCGAAGTCCTGCATAATTCCCTCTGATTTTTTCCACATGCAGCCGCGCTGCGCAGACTCCAGCTGTTGCCAGTTTTCCGGCCCCAAGGGCAAAAATACATTGCATCCCTTGAACCCCAGATCTCCAAAATGGATCAGATGCTCCACCCGGGGAGAGAACAGAACCGGGGCCAACCTGTCCAAAAAAGTTTTTTTGGCGGTCAGACCCCGGCGATTACGACTTAACATATGCAAAATGGCAAAATCAAATTCAGGCACGCAATGTCTCCAAATCAACCACCCCGGGTTTGAAATCAAGCTCCTTCAGCATGGCATAATAATCCTGCGGACTAATCTGGTCAACTGGTTTGTTCAGCAAGGTAACCATCAATGCCTCAATTACATTGGTACCGAAAGAACGTCCTCCCATATCCGGCGTGGTAGTAATCACTTTGCTGATGCCGCGTTGCTTCAGCATCACCATATCTTCATGAGTCGTCGTATTGGTGATAATCAACTGGCCGTTTAATTTTTCGGGTAAATAACGTTTGATATACAGAAAATCGCCGGCCAGCACTTCTGCATTATAATAGTATTTTGAGTGTTTGGGAATTATGACATCCTGATTTTCACCGGTTGGGTACAGCTTGTCAAACGGCATGTTGACCACGATCGGAGCTGCCATACGGCCAAAAATGCGCAGTGTTTTCAGAGAATGGATCGGAAAGGGGATCCCCAGGGTATAAACAAAGTCACCCAGCGTAAGATCAGCCCCGACTTCTTCAAAGGCTTCCGCCATGCCAAAGCGATCAACTCCGCACACCATCAGGACTTTTTTGCCGTGCAGATCATAAATCCCTTCCTTTTGTACATCGATAATGCATTTGCGTTCCAAGGTATTCTTCAAACCGCTGCCGTCGACCATGGGGGTCTTGCGGGCAGCTGCCACGAGTTTTTTCGCATCTTTGATGACATAACGCTTGCCCGCGATCTGGATGTACAGATCGATCCCGCCCATTCCGAAAGCATCAATTTTGCCGTCCAAATCTCTAATCAATTGCAGCGCTTTATCCCAGTCACCATCTGTACCAATCCTCTCAATACGGAACTTCTCTCCCATGAAATCTGTTTCAAAGGCATGGTCACGTTTTGATGATCCCAGACTGACACTGACAACATGTTTCATACAAAAACCTCCATCAAATTCATCTGGCTGCACGGATGGATCTTAATACTTCTTTGATGATGGCCGGATCCAGCCATTTGTCTTCCGTAATCGGAGAAGTCCCGATTGCAATCGAAATGATCTGTCCGTTGAGGACTCCCTCCATCAGCCTGATCCTTTCATCTGAACCAATACAGACAACCACATCATATTGGCGTACATCAGCAATTAAATCCATGATAACATTCAGCAGTTCTTTGCCGGATCGATGGTTTATAAAATCCTGTCTTTCCTGTTCCGTCATCAGCATGATATATTCAACGCCTTCTTTTTCCAGGATGGCCAGAATCTCTTCCTTGTTGCTGAGCGGGAATCCGATGCAGGCGATGCTCTGTCCTTTACGCAGTTCTCCCAGGGTTTCCAGACGGGAAATAAAAGTACGGTCAATCTTGAGTCGCTCCGCCACCTCCTGCTGGGAAAAACCGCGCGCTCTCATCTGTAAAACTTTTTTCAGGGAAGTTTCGATCTTTTGCCAGCTGATGATTTTGTCCTGGATACGAATAAATTCCATGATGGCTCCTCGAACACCGTTTTTGTGTACAGTTTTGTGTACAGGGCTATTTTATCATCCTTTGCGTTACAAAACAAGCAAATGAAGGGATCGCGGCAAGGTGAAAAGCATTGACATTCTGCGACGGTTGTTGCCGGCGCCGACAAGATTCGTTTCCTATACCAAAAGGCCTTCCAAGATCTTCATCATTTCCTGCCGGGTGACAGTGTGATTGATTTGGTCGCGCAGACGAGCCGCGGCAGGCATTCCTTTGGTATACCAGGAGATATGTTTGCGCATTTCCCGCACGGCGATATGTTCGCCTTTGTAGTGAATCGCCAGCTCAAGATGGCGGATGGCCAGGGTTATTTTTTCCTTCTGCGAGGGAGCCTGGATCTTTTGCCCGTGTTCCAACAAGGCTATGGTTTCACGAATCAAAAACGGATTACCCAGTGCGCCCCGGCCAATCATGACCGCATCACAACCGGTTTCCGCTACCATCCGTACCGCATCCTCGGCTTTGTTGATATCTCCGCTGCCGATGACCGGCACCGTCGAGTGACGTTTTACCTCAGCAATGGCCTGCCAATCTGCCTGTCCCGAGAAAAATTGCATGCGGGTACGCGGATGCAGGGTAATGGCCCGAACCCCTTCGGACACTGCAATATCTGCCATCTGTAAATAATTGCAGCGCTCATCATCCCAACCTTTGCGCATTTTTACAGTAACCGGCACTTGGACGGCTGTCACCACGCTGCGGATGATCTTTCGGCTCAGTTCCGGTTCCAACATTAAGGCTGCCCCTTCCCCATTGCGAACAATTTTGGGAGTTGGACAGCCTATATTGATATCAATGATGTCAGCCCCCATCTTTTCAACCATGTGCGCTGCCTGCGCCATGGCCCCGGGGTCGGAACCGAATATCTGTACCGCCACCGGCCCTTCTTCTTCACCGGGTTCTGCAATCTGACGGCTCTTGTTGCTGTTATATAGTAAACCCATATCGCTGACCATCTCAGTAAAAACCAGTCCGCATCCCATTGATTGCAATATCGTGCGGAAAGCCCGGTCGGTAATCCCGGCCAAAGGAGCGGCGACCACTCGGTTTTCCAGTTTTACACTGCCTATCTTCAACATCACCACACCTTAACCATGATTTAACTCATACAGCAGACGCAGACCGTCCAGGGTAAGGAATTCGTCCACCTCATCAATGGTATCTGTTTCGCCAGCAATCAGCGCTGCCAATCCTCCCGTGGCAATAACCCGTACATCCCCGCCGATTTCTTTTTTCATGCGATTGATGATGCCTTCAACCTGCCCGACGAAACCATACATAATTCCGACCTGCATGCTCATGACCGTATTCTTGCCAATCATGCTTTTGGGGATGCTCAGCTCCACCCGGGGCAGTTTGGAAGCTCTTGAAACCAGGGCATCCGTCGAAATTTTAATGCCCGGAGCAATGGCGCCGCCCAGATACTCGCCCGCCTGACTGACCACACAAAAGGTGGTGGCAGTCCCAAAATCCACAATAATCAAGGGGCCTTTGTATTTATGGTAAGCGGCTACCGCATTGACGACCCGGTCAGCACCTACTTCGCGCGGATTGTCATATTTAATGGCCAGTCCGGTCTTGGTCCCCGGACCCACCAGTAGCGGCTTGCAGCCGAAATAGCGCTGGCACATCCATTCCAGTTCCATATTCAAACTGGGAACCACCGAAGATATAATGGCTGCCTTTATTTTTTCTGCCTGCAAATTTTGATAAAGAAACAGCCCGTGAATGATGATCCCGTATTCATCTGCCGTACGCTGGGTATCAGTGCGGATGCGCCAATGGTCAACCATTTTTTCCTGATCGAATACTCCGACTACCATATTGGTATTGCCGACGTCAAATACTAAAATCATACTTTTGCCTCCACATAAGATCTATTTATTCACAAATTGGTGCAAGGTTGTGCTTTTTACAGTTGATGCAAATCAAAGCTGATATCCAGACTGACAGCGGAATGGGTAAGCGCACCCATGGAAATAAAATCCACGCCGGTTTGGGCGATTTCTGCCAGGTTGGCTGCTTTAATGCCTCCCGAAGCTTCCAGCAAAGCCCGGCCGGCTACCAGCGTCACCGCCTCCTTCATCATTGCCGGAGGCATATTGTCCAGCATGATGATGTCAGCGCCGGCTTCCAGGGCTTCCTGCAACTGGACCAGATTTTCCACTTCGACCTCGATCTTCAGCGTATGCGGAACCTTGGCGCGAGCCATGACAACCGCCTGGGCAATGCCTCCGGCGGCAATGATATGATTGTCTTTAATCATCACGCCGTCATAAAGGCCAAAGCGATGATTGCAGCCACCGCCGGCAGCGACTGCATACTTTTCCAATATCCGCAATCCAGGCGTCGTTTTGCGGGTATCCAGCAGCTGGGCCGGATAGTCTTTGATCAGTTGTGTCAGGTAATGGGTCTGGGTGGCAATACCGGACAATCGCTGCAAGAAGTTCAGGGCAGTCCGCTCGGCGCTCAGCAAAGCCCTGCTCCGGCCCCTTACTTTGGCAATGATGGAACCGGCACTGACCGGACAACCATCTTCCAGGAAACAGGTGAAATCAGCTTCCGGATCAAGCTGGGCAAAAACCGCCCGGGCTACGCCCAGTCCGGCAATAATCCCATCCGCTTTGGCAATCAAAAAGCCTTCGCTGGATTGCTCTTGCGGTACCACACTCATTGTGGTTATATCACCGTATCCCATATCCTCTGCCAGACTCCTGCTGATCAATTCATTTAATCCCGGATAATCCATTCGATTTCCTCCTGCTCCTGGCCTTAATTATTCATCTGCTTACAATACTTGCGCAGTATGTATCATTAGCAATTGACAAAGCTGGTATGTTTCAGCCAGCGTACATCATCACGCTGCGGAAAATCAGAGCGAAAATGCCCCCCCCGGCTTTCTCTGCGCCACAGGGCAGCTTGTACGACGACATGGGCAACCGTCAGCATATTGACCATTTCAATAAAAGCCAGGTTGTCATCCCCCCGGGCCAGATGGTTATAAAGGTATTCGATCTCCTGGTTGGCCGCTTTAAGAGCTTCTTCATTCCGAATGATACCGACTTTTTCCCACATCACATCCTGCAATCGTTGTCTGATTTCAACGGGTCCGATTTGCGGATGCAAAGGGGCATAGACTCCACCCGCTGCAAAACTTCGGCAAAGTTCTTCCGCTTTGACCTGACGCCGATACATGATTTCTCCTGCCCGCTCGACAATGCGCTGGCCAAACACAATCCCTTCCAGCAGGGAGTTGCTGGCCAGCCGATTGGCACCATGCACACCGGTACAAGCCGCTTCGCCGCAGGCATAAAGTCCGTTCACTCCGGTTTCCCCGTAAGTGTTGGTTTTAATGCCTCCCATGGTATAATGGGCTGCCGGAGATACCGGCACTTTATCTTTTTCCAGGTCAATCCCGTGCAGCAGGCAAGTGCGATAAATGTTGGGAAAACGCTCCTTTACTCCAGGTATGATCGACATATCCAGAAATACATATTCACTGCCGGTGAGCACCATCTCATTTAAAATCGCCCGCGATACGACATCCCGCGGAGCCAATTCCAACAGGGAATGATATTTGTTCATAAATCTTTCCCCGTTGGTATTATAGAGCAATCCGCCTTCCCCGCGAACGGCTTCGGAAATTAAAAATCGCTGCGTGTCATGACTAAACAAAACGGTGGGATGAAACTGAATGAATTCCAAATCACTGAGCTCACAACCGGCCCGATAAGCAGCCGCCATACCATCTGCGGTAGCCACATCAGGGTTGGTGGTATAGCGGTAAAGCTGCCCGGCTCCGCCGGTGGCGATGATCACTGCCCGGGCAATATATAAAATCTGTCGGCCGTTTTGCTTGTCATAGACCAGAGCTCCCTGGCATTCTTTCTCTTCGCTTCCCAATAAATCAATCAGAAACTGATATTCAAAAATTCTGATCCGCTGGTCGGCTTCGCAGTTCTTTACCAGGGCCGCACGAATCGTCTCTCCGGTGGTATCCGCGGAATGTAAAATACGGGCCTTGCTGTGGGCCCCTTCCCTGGTCAGGGATATACTTCCATCTTTCATATCAAAGCTGGCACCGGCAGCAATCAATTCCCTGACCCGCTCCGGGCCTTCCCGGACCAGCACATCGACGGCTTCAATGTCGCAAATCCCTGCGCCGGCTTCCAAAGTATCCTCCAAATGCAAAAAGGGAGAATCCTCCTCGTGCACGGCGGCAGCGATTCCCCCCTGAGCCAACCCGGTATTTGAATCCTTAATCGTCTTTTTGGTCAGTACCACGACCTCGCCAAAGGCGGAAGCCTTGAGAGCCGTAAATAATCCGGCAATACCGCCGCCAATGATCAAAAAATCTGTATGCATAATCGTTGTGTCCGGCTGCAGTTTCCAGGTATATCTTGTAATTCTCATATCGAACCCTTTATTCTATTTGATTTCCAGCATGTTTTGCAGGGATCGGAAGGCTTTTATGCGCACATTTTCTGTTACTTCGATCTGTTCCTGCAATTTCTCCAGGGAAAGCGCCAACGCTGACAGGCTGATCATTTTCATATCCTGACAGACAAAATGACTGCGGGCCAGATAAAAAGTTTTGTCCGGACAAGCCTTGCGCAGGCTGTGCAGGAAGCCCTCCTCGGTCCCGATAATAAACTCCTTTTCTGCACTGGCCTGAACATATTGCAGTATTCCCGCAGTGGAGCGCACTGCATCAGCCAAGGCAATCACTTCCGGCGGACATTCGGGATGAACAACGACCTTGGCTTGCGGATGCAGGCTCATCTGTTCCTTCACATGACCGGCACTGACAATGTCATGAACCGGACAGTAGCCTGGCCAGAAAATCATCTCCCGTCCGGTCTGTGCAGCTACATATCGGCCCAGATTGCGGTCAGGAATAAAAATGATTTCCTTTTCCCGGGGAATGGAATTTACCACCGCCAGCGCATTGGATGAAGTGCAGCAAATATCACTTTCCGCCTTGACCGCCGCCGAGGTATTGACATACGCAACCACGACCGCCTGGGGATGCTGGCGTTTCATCTCTCGCAGTGCTTCCGGTGTAACCATGTCTGCCATCGGGCATCCCGCCTGGGCAGGCAACAGTACCATTTTATCGGGATTTAAAATTTTGGCGCTTTCGGCCATAAAATTGACCCCGCAGCTGACAATCACTTGCGCTGAGGTTGCACTGGCCTGCTGAGCCAGCTGCAGAGAATCGCCCACAAAATCTGCGATATCCTGAATTTCAGGATTTTGATAATAATGTGCCATGATAACGGCATTCAGCTCTTGCTTGCGCCGCATTATATAATCTATTATGTCGTTGGCCATGAAAATGGCATCCTCCTACGCCATGCCGCCCGGGCTGATTTTTTGCACCTCGTTGTGCTCATTCACATAAACCAGCACCGGCTTAAAGCCTTGGCATTCCTCATCACTCAGGATGGTATAGGTAAGAATAATAACCACATCACCACGCTGTACCTTGCGGGCTGCTGCACCATTCAGACAAACGGTTTTTGAGCCTCTTTCACCCTCGATGACATACGTCTCAAAACGTTCCCCATTGTTATTGTTGACAATGGTCACTTTCTCATTCTCAATAATATTGGCCGCATCCATGAGATCCCGATCCAGGGTAATGCTGCCTACATAGTTGAGATTGGCATCCGTAACTACTGCACGATGAATTTTGGACTTCAACATATACCGGAGCACTTTTTACACCTCCACGATAAGATTGTCTATCAATCTGGTATTGCCAAACTTTACAGCCAGGGCGATCAGCACCCGGCCATTGATTTCCTCTACATCCCCCAAATCGTCTGCAGCATAAATCTCCACATAATCGATCCTGGCCTGGGGGGCGGCCTCGATCATTTTTCTGATTTCCTGCTTGAGGCGGGCAACATTATGTTCTCCATTTTCCGCCAACTGCCGGGCCTTTTGCAGCGAACGGCTCAACACCAGGGCTTGCCGGCGCTGCTCATCGTCCAGATATACATTCCGGGAACTCAAGGCCAGACCATCCGCTTCCCGTACGATGGGCACCCGCACAATGGCAAGGGGAAAATTCAATTCCTGTACCATCTTTTCAATAATCATGGCCTGCTGCGCATCCTTTTGACCAAAGAATGCCTTGTCCGGCTGGCAGATATTGAAAAGCTTGCCGACCACCGTCGTGACCCCTCTGAAATGGCCTTCTCTGGAAGCTCCGCAGAGTTTTGAGGTAATCTCTCCTTTTAATTCCACCCAGCTGTTGTAACCTTCGTGATACATTTCCCGCGCTGATGGAGCAAAAATGGCATCCACTTTTTCCTGGGCCAGCTTTTGCCGGTCACTCTCGATGTCCCGCGGATAACTGTCAAAATCCTCATTGGGCCCAAACTGGGTAGGGTTTACAAAGATCGAAACAACCACGATATCACATTGTCGTCCCGCTTCTTTTACCAAAGACAAATGGCCCTCGTGGAGATATCCCATGGTGGGTACCAGCCCGATCTTTCTGCCTTGACGCTTAAATTCCAGGCACCAGCTTTGCATTTCTTTGATCTCATTAAAAACCAGCATCATGATCCCTCGTCGCTGTTGGATTTTTAATCCCCAGGAAGGCCTGTCGGCCGTCCCGGAGCGCAAACCTAATACAATCTTTCCAGAACATCTTCCTTAATGGTAAAACCGTGTTCTTCCCCTGGAAAAGTACCCGCTTCCACTTCCTGCTTGTAGGCCTGCAAGGCTTCCTTGATCAGCGGTTCCAGATTGGCAAACTTTTTAACAAACTTGGGAATATGTCCTTTGAACATGCCCAGCATGTCGTTGACCACCAGAACTTGTCCGTCACAATATGCACCGGCACCAATGCCTATGGTAGGAATCGAAACTGACTCGGTGATTTTTTTGGCAAGCAGGGTGGGTACACATTCCAAGACGACGGAAAAAGCCCCGGCCTCTTCATAGGCTTTGGCCGCCGCAATCAAGTTCTGGGCTGATTCGAGATCTTTGCCTTGTACTTTAAAACCGCCAAAAGCATTGACTGATTGAGGGGTCAAGCCAATATGTGCCATGACTGGAATTTGCGCATCCAAAATGGCTTTGGTGAAGTCAACCCGTTCCAGTCCGCCTTCCAACTTGACTGCCTGAGCGCCGCCTTCCTGAATGAGCCGTCCGGCATTGCGCACTGCTTCTTCCCGTGAAATATGGTAGGACAAAAACGGCATGTCAGCTACCACCAAGGCATTTTTTGTTCCTCTGACGACGGCCGCAGTATGGTGCACCATGTCATCCATACTGACCGCCAGGGTATTCTCGTATCCAAGCTGCACCATGCCCAATGAATCCCCTACCAGAATCATGTCTATGCCCGCTTCATCCACCATGGCTGCCATTGAATAATCATAGGACGTAAGCATCGTAATACTTTCGTTTTTTGCTTTTTTATCTTTAATCGTTGCTATTGTTACTTTGCTCACTGGCGCACCTCCTTACTGACTGAGCTGATTCGAGCCAGCTCTTGCATAAATACGGTCTGAAACTTTTCCATGGCCTCTTTGTCGATACTGCCTTTTTCCAGGGCAATTTGCGCAGTATAATAGCCCAACCATCCGTAGAGCTTGGTTAATTCGGGTGCCATTTTTTCAAGGCAATCCAAATGTTTGTTTATTGTTGATAGATCACCCCGGGCGATTGGCCCGGTCAGGGATTTGGGAATACCTATATTTTCTACATTGTGCAGTGTTCCGTTAATTAAGGGCAGCAAAGCACGGGTAGCCATGCTTTTGGGAATACCGGTTGATTCCAGCAGTTTAACCCCAAAATCAATTATTGTTACCAGATAATTGGATACCACACAGGCACCGGCATGATATAAAGGCTTGGCCTTGCGGTCGATAAAGAAATATTCTCCTCCCAGCGTTTCCACAATACAGACAGCCACATCAAAAGCCTGCCTGTCCCCTTCGATGCTAAAGACAGACCCGGGAAGATTCTTAATCGCCATATCCGGGCTGGCAAAAGACTGAATGGGATGCACGGAAAGAACCCGTGCCCCAAACTCTTTGGCCCGGTCCAATATCTCCGAGGATTGTGCCCCACTCATGTGAACCAGGGTGTGTCCGCTATGAATGGCCCTGCGATCAGCCAGCGTATCCACAACCTTCTGAATGGCACTGTCACACGGAGTAATAAAAAGTAAATCAGCTGCGCGAGCAACGTCTTCCGGGTTTGCCGCAACCGTACAACCGGTCCGTTTTGCCAGCAGCTCTGTAGATTCAGGTTTAATGTCGAATGCCCCTGTAATCTCATAGCCCTTGTCATGCAAAACCACACCGATGGCCGTTCCAACAACCCCCGCCCCAATAATACCGATCTTTTTTCTCAACATCTAATGAAACCCCCTCAGAAAACAGGCACACAAAAGCACTGGCCTGTTTTGCGTATTCCGTCCTGGTCCGTCAAGGATCCAGGCTTCTTATTCAGGAGTACTGGCGGGAGACTCCCTATATAATTATTTCCGTTCTTCTGATGCTTTGGCTCGCATCCTCCAGCTGTGCTGCCCTGGCCAACACCTCCCCGATCCCTTTGCCATCCGGAAATACCAGCAACGGTGCGATTTCCTGCAACGGGACTAAAACAAACAAACGAGCATACATGTGCGGATGAGGAACCACCAGCTCCGGTAAAGCAATGGTTTCCTCTCCAAATAAAAGGATATCCAGATCTATTACCCGGGGACCCCATTTTTCGTTCCTGAGGCGTCCCAATTTAATTTCAATTTGTTGAACAACATCCAGCAACTCCAGCGGAGTCAATTCCGTATCTATTTCAACGACCTGATTCAAAAATTCATCCTGGTCGGTCTTTCCCCATGGTGCGGTTATATATAAAGACGACTGGCGAGTCACCTTGATCTTGTCATGATGGGCCAGCAACTCAACCGCCTGCGCCAGATTGACTGCCTTGTTTCCCAGATTGGAACCGAGGCCAAGAAATACTTTCCCATTCAAACAGTGTTCACCCTCTAAATTAGCATATAGGTTTTCCCTCTGCAAGAGTTAATTTCGGGATCTGGCAATCGAAACCCCAAAATAATCAAACTCTCCCTCCACCGGAGCCTCCGGCTTGTAAACAGTAATTTCTACGCCCTCAACGGGAAACTGCTCCAGCACAGCCGCGGCAATCTTTTCCGCCATTGCTTCCAACAATTGATAACTTTCTTTTTCTACAATATTTTTAACCAGAGCGAAAACGTCGGCATAAGACACGGTATGACTTATATCATCACGATGACCGGCCAGCCTGGTATCCAAAAACAAATCTGCATCCACCTTAAACGTCTGCGGCTGTGTCTTTTCAAAGTCCAATACCCCGTGGCAACCTTTAAAAGTCATGCCCCGCGCCATGATCTTATCCATGTTCGCTCCTTATTGCATCCAGCATCCGTGCCATCCGGCAGCTCTCCTGCACATCATGAACCCGTACAATGTCTGCACCGTTCATAATCGCGGCAGCCATCACAGCCAGACTTCCTTCCAGCCTTTCTTCCACTTCCAAACCGAGTGTTTTTCCAATAAATGATTTGCGGGAAGCACCGATCAACAAAGGCCAGCCCAAACTCTTGAAATCTCCGAGTCTTTTAATGATCAGGCGGTTTTGGGCCGGCGATTTGCCAAAACCCAAGCCCGGATCAAGAATAATCTTTCCCGGTCCCAAACCGGCTTCTTCCGCCTGCCCGGCAGATTGCGCCAGTTCTGCAGCAATATCGTCAATTAAATTGACATACGGTTCATGTCTTCTCAATTGCAGTCGATTGTGCATCAAAACAACCGGCGCCTGCCACTTGATCAAAACATCCAAAAGTTCTGAATCCATTTGCAGACTGCCGATATCATTTATTAAGTGGGCCCCATTCTCCAATGATTGCCGGGCAACTTCCGCCCGAAAAGTATCCACAGAAACGAGCATGCCGGCATCAACCAGTTTCTTTACCAGCGGAATCACGCGCGCCAGCTCTTCTGCCTCACTGACCATGATGGAATCTGGACGTGATGATGCTCCGCCGATGTCAATGATGTCAGCACCTTCGGCTTGCATCGTCGAAGCCCGGGCATAAGCCTTGTCAGGCTCCAAAAACCGCCCTCCGTCACTAAAAGAATCCGGTGTAATATTAAGGATTCCCATGATGACCGTCTTGCTGCCCAATGCCAAATTTTTTCCCTGTGCCAAAGCCAAATCGCTGAGCGGCGCTTCCATGGTTTGCAGTATATTTTCTATCTCTGCCGCCACTGTCCGCAGGCCAAAGGGTTGTTGTTTGAGTTTTTCCAACAGAAGTGTATAGTGTTTCAAGGTCCCCAGCAACAGCACATCGCCAAAACCTTTTTCGCCCCCGGCTGCATCCCGGGTAACCGCTGCTTCGCCGCCCTTGGCCAACATTTCCTGCTTTAAAATATTGGCCGCCCGGTGGGAAATATGCTTTAGTTTGATGCATCGGAACACCGCCTTGTCGACCATGTAAGCAATACCTGGAGAACTCACGCCAATCTCTTCCAGATATTGCTTCGCTTCTGCCCGGTTTTCAATTAATACTGCATGATGGACCAATATCTCACCTCAACATTAGTAGGCAAACGTGGTAACACTGAACTCCTTGTTACCCCGTTTTGGACAGGTGTTGCGTTCTTCACACTGACTGCAGACCCGGGACAAATTGTCAGCCCGATGGATCCTTTCACCCAGAAAACTCATGTCCCGGCTGATGTTGCGATGTTCATATATCGCGCGGCAAATGAGGCTGGTTTCATTGGCATTAAAAAAGGCACGCGGTAATATCTCACGTGCCAGTTTTGCACCGAAAGAAGCATGGTCGACTCCTTCCCGGTATTCTTTCCATTTGCCGATATCATGCAACAAGCCACCCGCATAGATACATTCCTTGGCGGCCAGTTTTCCGCTTACCCCGCTCTCTCTTACAAAATAATTGAGATCGTTATGCTCCAAGACCAATATATAAGCAATCCGGGCAACATCAATATGATGCTGCAGACCATGCTGACAGTATGCGGTCACATTCTCATCATCTTTATTGCGTTTCATATAGTCAACGTATTGTTCATCCTGTAAAAGCAACTCTATCCGCTTCACCATCGTCACCCCGTGAATTATTTTATCAACCGGCTTACGTATATATTAAACAAAGAAGCGATAAATCCTGCTGTACAAGGCATATTTTATGGGAGCGTTTCCTCAGTTGCGGGCGCCGACTCTGTTTGTTGCTGTTCGTCGTTCATAATCCGTTCAAATTCATCCGAGTCAATCGTTTCCGCCTCGATCAAACGCGCAGCGATATGGTGCAATTTATCGATATTGTCACGCAAAATCTTTTCTGCCTTGTTGTAGCTGGTGTCCATATAATGAGACGCTTCTTTGTCAATGGCATAAGCAATCGCATCCGAATAATTGCGATCCCGGGAAATGTCACGGCCTAAAAACACTTCTTCACTCCGGTGTCCAAAGGTTAACGGTCCCAAATCTTCGCTCATTCCATATTCGGTGATCATTTTGCGAACAATGCTGCTGGCTCTTTCCAAATCATTTTGAGCGCCGGTGCTGATATCATTTAGAACCAGCGCTTCTGCGACCCGACCGCCCAACAATGTGGTCACCTCATCAAGCATATATGATTTGGTGATATAATTACGGTCTTCCTCTGGCAAAAGCAGGGTATACCCCCCGGCCCGTCCGCGGGGTATGATCGATATTTTATGCAGTTTGTCGGTATGCGGCAAGAAAAATGAAACCAAGGCATGGCCCGCTTCGTGATAAGCCACCAGTTTCTTTTCTTTTTCGGAAATGACGCGGGTCTTCTTCTCCGGACCGGCAATCACGCGCTCGATGGATTCCTCCAATTCTTCCATTCCTACCGAATCTTTGTCACGCCGGGCCGACAACAGGGCTGCCTCATTGACCAGATTGGCCAAATCCGCCCCGGTAAAACCAGGCGTGCGTTTGGCCAGTATTTCAAGATTCACATTTTCATCCAGTGGTTTATCCTTGACATGGACTTTCAGGATGGCTTCGCGGCCTTTGACATCAGGACGATCAATCAGGATATGCCGATCAAAGCGTCCTGGTCTTAACAAAGCCGGATCAAGAATATCCGGTCGATTGGTGGAAGCCAT
>ERZ795053.1146-NODE-1146-length-33858-cov-15.445937_pt1 | contig 33858 bp, 32 predicted proteins | sample MGYA00375137_ERZ795053 | MGnify/ENA primary metagenome ERZ795053 (study PRJEB30182, sample SAMN05720284) | activated sludge metagenome | isolation source: Anaerobic digester | place: Hong Kong | collected 2014-12-17 ...
TTCCGTCTCTCCCAACCCGCTCAAGAGTTTACCCAGTATTATTTTACACTAACGTTTATTCAAATTGTGGCAGCTGAAAGACGAGTGAAGTCCCAAAGCAAATTCAACAGTGGAATTTACCATAGGAGATAGAGCAGAGATCCGTCCGGTAAAGGAGGCTAAAAGACATGACAAGCAATAAGGAAATAGCCGGAAACAACTTGATATCATCTAATGGAAAATGTAGTTGACAATGGTCGGAGGATGGTGTATTACATCATTGATAATCGGGGTTGGTGTGCCTTAGGATGGGTTTATAAGGTTTTGCTCTACACCCGGAGATAGCCACTGTTTCATGAGTGAACTGTTTAGAGTTGATATTTTTAGACAATGAGAAAATGCGGGATTTGGGTTAAGGCGTAAACCGCAGAACTAATTGCCGCAATAGTCAAGTATGCTGAGAACATGAGGAGGAGTTTGAGATGAACAGCTATGACCAAGCCGTACAGCCCACAGACGATCACATGCATATTCCGAGGTTTAGAGATATTTTCCGCAGAGAGATGCCATGTAAAATATGCGGTCGCATGATTAAGCGTAAGCGGATCTTACTGTTTGACATGATTATACCGGTATGTTTAGCCTTGTTGTGTTTTTCCTTTCCTTTCGTTCAGAGCGGTCTTAACGCGTATTATGATGTGCAATGGGGTAAATTAGACGATTGGCTAATCTTTGCTTATGTTGTGTATTTGATCGTGTTCATGAGCCTTAGGCTTTTACCCAAGCCTTGGCCTTATGTACCGGTTGAGGAGGATGTCCAAAAGGCTGACGACAAAACCACCGAGGCTTCAAACTGAAGAATTTTGTCTCTGAAACATACCGATCTTTTTTCCTCCACAAAATATAAGAAATCCCTCACGACGGCAAGCCACTAAAAAACCACTCCCGAAGAAGTGGATTTTTTGGTGCGGTCGGAGGGATTTGAACCCTCAAGCTTTCGCTGACGGATTTTAAGTCCGTTGTGTATGCCGTTCCACCACGACCGCTCAACGATAATATTATACCGAATCACAATCACTTGTCAAGCTTTCGTTGAATGCAAAAGCGCCAATTTTCCGCCCCTAAATTGCAATATCAAATGAGACACTGCAAAAGACTTCTGCGGAGGAATGGTAATTGAGGATTTTTCTTGGAAGGTTGTTTATCCACTCTTCCACGAAAGCAATCTTTTCATCGCTGACTGTGCCAAAGTCCGTACCCTTGGGAAGAAGCGGGTCAATCCCGAATTCTGTGTAAACTCCAAATAATAGAGTAGATGAGGCAAAGTATGTATTGGCGACAGCAGAGCTATCCGATGCCGCCTTGTTGTATGGTAAAACCACTCGTTAGACGAGTGGTTCAAAAGAGCCTACTGGCGATGGGGGAGACATAAGAACTCCCTTTGTTATATAATGAGATGCTGTCTGCCAAATGCAACGGTTGTCATTGATAAGTTCCATGTGGTGAAAATGGCAACAGAACAAATGGATAGCGCACGAAAGTATTATTACAAGAATGCCCCTTATGGGTTGAAAAAGAGCAAGGGTGTATTTCTCATGCGTGAGGACAAGCTTTCTGATAAAGGCAACGGCTACCGTGACGCATGGTTTGACCAATTTCCAAAGCTAAAAACCGCTTATGAGCTGAAAGAATCATTCTTCCGTATCTATAACTGTGACAGCAGACGAGAAGCGGAACAGGCATTCCACGAATGGTACATGAGCATTCCGATTGACCGTGACTTTAACGGTTGGCGTATGCTTGCAAGCACAGTACGGCGGCGCAAGCACGAGATATTCAACTACTTCGATACCCTATACACCAATGCTTTTGTAGAGGGATTGAACAGCGTCATACGCTCTATCTCTGACGAGGGGCGTGGTTATGACTTTGATATACTGCGTGGTAAGGTGCTTCTGTCAGCAGGTCGAAAGATTGAAACTCCTAAGACGGATTTTGATGTTATGGCTTGCTATGATAAAGCGTATATCAAGGATTTTGGAGTGTCTTTTGAGGACATTCACAAAGCAATAAAAGAGGGGTTCTTTCGGGTCTAACCACCACGAACTTGGAAGAACCCCAAATTCTTCTGTCACGGCATGTTGTTCCCGCTGCGGGCATTGGATGTGATGTATATTGAAATGCAGGTTGTTATTGATGTCGAGCATCCAACTGGGGCATTGGTCGGAGTAATTAACGGTGAAGAAGGCTTGAACATTGATGACATGGTTCAAAATGCTAAGCAGTTGATAAATCTTCGCGATTGGGGCTATATCTATGTTGCCAAGAATTCCAAGTTGAGGACTTATAATGCCGATGGGACATTGAAACCTGTAGTGGAGTGGGAAATCCCTCAGTATGTATACTTTAATGAGTTCCATCTTCGAAAAGGCACTCCTCATGTGCAGATTGCAGCGCCTTGTGATGAATACGCTTACTTCTGCATGTTCAAGATCACACTGGTGTCGGGAGAAGTGTTCTTTACCGATGAGATACCAATCAATTGATGGTAGATCCACTATCTTACCGATGAAGTATCCCTGTGCACCTATGTTGCAGGATGCTAAAGACCGTCCCACTCCTCAATCCAACAAGGCAAAGTCTCAGACTTGGACAGAACGAATCGCTGCTTTTGCGACAAATAAGGTTGAGATGTGAGTTCTTCAACTGTTGTGTGCCGCTTTTTGTTCAATCCTTCTGGTGTGGATTGCACTCGGGTGCGCTTCTCATGCCCTGCACCTCCTTTCGTCCTTAGCTGGATAGAGCTTGAAAAACGCACCGGCAACCTAATTGCCACTTCAAAAATCATCTGCCGTTTTTATAAAAAGAAAAAGGCCACCGGCGTAGGTAGAATCCTTACGAAATCTATCTGCCGGTGGCCTTTCATGTGATGTCTCTGGCTAAACCATCCGTCGTGTTCAGATGACGACCTTATAGGGATTTACTCCGGGCTCTGTTTTAGCCCGACCATGCCGTCTTGACACCGCTTATTCAATTGTCCTTCTATCCTTTTATTCGGGTCTGCCCCACCGGTTTTATATATCAACGCAGTCATGTCTGCGACCCATTTGCTTAAGCACCATGTTTACGCCGCATGTGCTGCATTTAAGCTTTACCGCTCCATCGCTGTTCTTATAACCGCAAACAATGTTGCCGCAATTTGAACAGTGTATCCTCTCGTACAACTGCCAATCACCGTCCTTATCTGCATACGCATGGAATAACATGTGCTTTGATGTTTCTCTGGTCGAAGATCATACATTGGCTATCGTTATTTTGCCTGACGTATTGATGTGGGTATCGCTCCTAAAGGCTTTCAGGCTCTGCGCAGGTCAGTGGGGCGATGGTATGGAGAGCGATTGTTCGCGCCGTGAGCGGCTCTCGACTGCTGTGTTGACGGCAAGATCCTTCGGCGAGCGCAGGATGACAATGTGGTTTTACCACTCTCAAACCTATTCGGTATTCGAAAAATGCCTGATGTCATCCCAAGATACGAAACCGACGAAGAACCTTAAGCAAGCTTGCGTGCGGGAAGGTGCACTCTGCGGCGCTATTTGCAGAAAAAGCTCATAAAGCCCCAATCTGTAGTATTCTGTAGGTATGCACATCCAAACAGCCTAAGGGAATTCACAAATGAAAGATAGTATACTGCAAATAATCACCGAGGTGGTAGGATGAAAAGCGATCAAAAAACTGGAACAAGTCGATCTGTGCGGCAGCTGTACCGAACCGCTGGTGAGCCATATTCTGTCAGACAGGCTCTCACGCGACCCGATGGCATGGAGCGCCGACGGGCTTAGGCAGATAGCGATGCTGCGTACCTATACCAAGAACGGAGGTGTTGTAACTTCAAACGATGTTCGCGTTTCGCGAAGCCGTTCCCAACGAGCCGAAGATCGAAAAGCTCTTTCGGAAACAGGCTATGCGCGATACCGCGATTACGCAAAGAAGTGGGTTGACAGAGGGTGTATATTTAGTGTATAAGTAGTTATCACATACAGGGTGGGGTGTATAATGGAAGCGAAGAGTAAGTTTTTGAAGCTGACCATCCCGGTAGTGAGCGCAATGGCGTTGGCCGGTATTATACTTCTTGTTGTGGAAGGTCATGTCCTTGAGGTGCTTCTTGTCTGCTATGGTATAGGCACGGTCTTGGGAAACTTGATTTGCGGGCGCAGCGACAGTTGGATTATCGGATGGATAACTGCCTACCGAGAAGGCCAAGCGGAAACAGACGCCGAATATGGAACGGATGATGAAATAGCACGTCGATTCGCAACCGATGAGAAAAGCTATGCAATAAACAGAATAACCGGGGGATGCTTTATGCTGTGCCTTAGGTTGCTCATCGTTGGGTTCGTAATGGCTGCGGTTGCGGCATCATGGATAGTGCGTATCATCGTCAGTTTGGTGGGCTGGCTCAAAGATAAACCGAAGTCAGGTTCATCAAAAGCAAAAGCACCGTCCCCTAAGCCGAGCGCCGGCACGCAGCAGTCGGCGGCCGAGCCCGCGCAGCCGAGGCGACAGACGTCCATGTCAACGGCAACAAGCGCTCCCCAAAGGCAAGCTATCATTGAACCCACGGATTCCAGCCGTAAAATGTCGTTGTCCGAGATTACCGATACTTCGACCAAACGGGAGGATGGCGAAGGCAGAGCGCCGAATATACCGTCCACATCGGCAACAGCCGAACGCAGCGGAGCGACTACTCCGCCGAATTCGAGAGTGAGCAAACCGAACAAAGCCTTCATTATCGCTTCAGCGTCTGTCGTTGTTGCCTTACTGATGGTCAGCGCGTTTATCGCAGGTTCAACAGCGGCTCGCAAAGCGTACAGCGGTTCGGACGCGACAGAGGCAACTCCAACAGCGTTCAGCGGAATACCACTATACTACTCTGATACATCGGCAACCGATGCCGTTGCCGAGTATGCGTATTACACGGATAAGCAGACATTCGAACCGACAACCGCCGCGTCTTTGGCAACCGCTTCACCAGCGCCGACCGACACGCCTGCTCCTGATTTACGATCTGTCATCAACACATCTCATCTGAATTATGTACCAACTGACAGCGAGTACTTTGATGTGTTTCGTGAACTGACGGTGGTTGTCCAAGGCACCATGAGTGTTCGTACGGGGCCTGACACGAGCTATTCGAAGCTGAGTACATTGGACTTTGGTTCAGTGCGCACGGCGGTGGCGTCAAGCGACAGTTGGTTCCTTGTGGAATACAGCAGCGGATCGTACGGCTGGGTTTCGGGAAAGCTGACGTTCGCGACATGGATGTTCTCGAGCGGACTGAATAAGTATCTGAACAGGGTTACCGTTCCGTATCAGTATTTATCCGAGCCTATGCTAAAGACCATCATCAACAGAGGCGGCGCGAATCTTCGCGAAGGTCCGTCCACCGACTATTCGGTAGTATCGCATTACGATAGGGATATGGTCGTAGCGGTCATCGCGCAGGAGGGTGAATGGTTCTTTGTCAACCGCTCGGGGAGCTTTGGTTGGATGCATACCGAAGCCTTCCGGTAGATAGCGGCATTAGACTGCGGTTGAATATCAATACCGAAAGCGGCGACAGGATGTTCAGTAATTTGCGCGCGGCTGCTTGTTGGGATTGGACATTGTGAAATCCACTAAGTCAAGGGCGAGACCGTTGCGCAAAAAGCCGTTTTTTGTTGTGTGTATCTCGGTAAAGCCGACCTTTTTAAGGACAGACAAGCTTGCGTTGTTGGCGGAAACCGCGTCGGCTATGATCGTAGCTTCGGGATAGCCTTCAAATACGTATTCAATGACTGCTCTTGCGCATTCGCTTGCGTAACCGTTTCCCCAATATCGCCGCTTTAGCTGATAGTATAAGCCGAAAAGGGATTTCTCGGTATTCATGACGACACAGCCGACCATCCCTATGGCTTTGTCGTTCAGCAGGATGACGAAACGATCCGTAAACGTTTTATCAGTCCTGTCAATCTGTGTTCTTATCATGGCAGCGCATTCATCTATGGACTTCATCAGCGGAGTATATGTATACCTGACGACCTCAAAATCGCTCCAAAGCTCATATAAATCCTCCGCATACCCAATATCAAACGGCACAAGCCGCAGACGCTTCGTTTTAATCACTTCAATCTCCTTTCATGACTCGGTTTTTCTGCCGGAACGGAAGAGCCTTCACGTTAATGAGCAAGCGTGATTGACCCTTCTTCACCTTGCCTCCAAGGTTGGAGGGACGCCGGGGAGCTGCTCAAACCAATGATGCAGCTATACCTTCTATGGCGCAATGTTGCTTTCAAGAAGATTAGTCAGAGACGCTTCATCAACTCCGCTTCCGAAGGAAAGCGAGTAGGAATAACCGTTTGTACTCCAAACCGCCAGATAAAACAGCTCGCCATCCCCCTTAAGTTCAAAGGCGACGCCCTTCAGCTCCTTGTCAACAACTGTGTCATAGCTGTTATAGTCGCCGGAATTGTCATCGGAGCCTAAGGATTTTCGATAGGTTATGGTCTGACCGTCTCCCGAGTATTTTATCTCCGCCAGCTCCTGCCAATAAGCGGTGTAGTTAGTTTCCTCCACGGCAAATGGAACATCGGAAACATCATTGACTTCAAAGCCGATGACCTCGGTCAATTGCTCGGCTGAAGCTGCGGTTACGATATCGGCATCCTGCGTTAACCCGCCCGGGTCGGACGGTTGCCCCTGCTTGTGAAGATTACGCACCGTTAATGCGCCAACCAACAGCACGGCAAAGCACGCGGCTATCGCGACGTATCTTTTGACGGAGGAAAAACTGATGACCTTTGCCTGCTTGTTCGGCTCAGCCACGGCACACTGAACATTTTGTAGAATGCGGCCGCGCATTTCATCTGTTACTTTTATGTTATCCATAATCTCATCGTAACGATTATTCAAAGTCGTACTCCTCCTTTAGCGTTTGTTTGAGCGCCATGCGCCCGCGGCGCAGGTCGGAACGGACGGTCGCCTCATTCCGACTCAGAATGCCTGCGATTTGTGCGGTAGAGCAGCCTTCATGGTAGAACAGATGAATGACCTCACGGTACTTTTCCGGCAGGGTCTTTACCGCTTCCCAAACGAAGGACAAGTCCTCTCGCTGCTCACAGGACAGGGTTTCAGCCAGCTCATCAACATCATCAGTTTGGCGGATTGAATTATACTTTATCCTGTTCTTGCTCAGATTGGCCGCGACACGCAGCAGCCATGCCAGCTTATGCGACTCGCTCTCGAATGCGGGAGCGGTTTTCAGCAGCTTGATCAGCGTGTCCTGAAGTACGTCTTCCGCGTCGCTCATATTATGAAGATAGGAATAAGCAAGCCGAAGTATTCTGTTTCCGTATTCTTCGAGAGCCTGAGCCGCTTCCTCATTGACAGCGTCCTGCCGCGCCGTACGCTCCGATACAGAGCCGTTGACCGACGGGTATGAAAAGGCACGGCTAATAAGCGCGGTCAGACGATAAATAAGGAATTCAAGGCATAGCTGAAACGCTGCGCGGAACCCGAGACATTTTACCACGATTGACAACCCTCCCTTATAGAGAAGCGGCGTACCATATCACACAGCACGCCGCAGGTCAAGAAATCCTACTGAACCGCACAAATGAGGGCGGTCATGGCGCCAACAGAGACGCCCGCCTGCATATACACGCCGATGGAGTAAGTATATCCATTGTTTGTCCAAGTTGCAAGGGAAACCAACTCATTTTCTCCTTTCATCGTCACGGTCAGGTCTCCGACAGACATGGTGTCGTTACGCGAGTATTCGTTGTAGTCACCGCTGACGTCTTCAGAGCCGACAGCCTTGCGTATACAAAGCTCAGAACCATCGCCCTTCGTGTAAATCGCTTCCACCATTTGACCCTCGGCATCCACTCGAATCACCGGAGCAGAATAGCCGTCGATCATTTCAGGGAAAATGATGTCAAAGCCAACAGCCTTTGCCGCTTCGCTGAAGGAAGAATACTCGACATAAGGATTGGGGATCTCCGCGTCGGGATCGTCGTCGGCGTCAAGAGCGGGTCCCCATGTGGCAGGGTCTCCGCCGATCATATCAACCGCGTCAACAGCGTTAACCAAATCCGTCATCTTGGCCTTGTTCTGCGCAGTGCTGCAGGTGATAGAATATGCATAGTCGCCATTCGTCCACACAGCGACACTGACCTTGTCGTTTGCGCCCTTCATGGTCACGTTGAGGTCACCAATAGTCGTGGCGCTGCTCTGCGCGTATTTGGTGTAGTCACCGCTGACGTCCTCGGAGCCAACAGCCTTGCGAATACGAATCTCGGCGTCATCGGAGTTCTTGTAGATTACTTCGATCATCTTGTGGTCGGGGTCCACACGGATGATTCGGTCGGCGTAACCGTCAATGGAGTCGGGAACAGAGATTTCAAAGCCAACGGCCTTGACTGCCTCGTCAATTGAGGAATATTCCGTAAATGGATTCGGTATTTCAGCGGTCTTTTCATTGCTGCCACAGGCGGCAAGGGAGAGCGTCATAATGGCGCTGAGTACGAATACGATAATCTTTTTCATGATTTGTTTCCTTCCTTTTGTCTTTTCATTGAACGCTGTTTCTGTTGTTCTACCCTGTATACAGATGGGCAGGCAATTATGTTGCAGCAAAAAGAAATATTTTTGGACATGTCCTTTTCAAGTGATTGCCTCCCCAAGGCGCCGCCATAAGCTGCCACCGTCTTAGGAAATATCGTTGAATTTGAGCAGTAAATCATTGGCGGCGGCCTACCTCCGCAACGGTCAAAATGATATAGTAAAAATCATTGATGGCAGCGGCAATACCGTGGTAGAATATGCATATGATTCATGGGGTAAGCAAACCTCATGCACCGGCACCTTTCTGAGCACGGTTGGGCTGAACAACCCCCTCCGTTATAGGGGCTACGTCTACAACAGCGAAATTGGCTGATACTATCTGCAAAGCCGCTACTATAACCCGGAAGCCTGTCGCTTCATCTCTGCGGACGTTCTTTTGTCCACAGGGCAAGGGGTGTTGGGGCATAATGAGTTTGTGCATTGCAAAAGCAAACACTTCACCGTCCAGATACCAAGGGAACGTACCATACAGACACGGAGGGCGATAGCGAATCCGTACTGCTGACGATTACTATGGCAGTGGGGAGAGTTGTATTATCAATTAGTGTTTATATCACAACTAAACAACAACGAAAAGAGGGATGCTACTTGAACTTCTGTCAACACAAACCAAAAATTAGTTTTTCAACAGTTGCTGAGACATGGAAGGCAAAGGATCTGCAATTCCTATGCAAATACTGCGGAGCTCTGATTATTCCCGCCCATCCGCGGAGGGTGATATTTCTTATCGCAGCGCATGGAGCATTTACAACCCCTATTGTCTATAACATAATAAAGACGTATATGATGCCGTTACTGTCTATGGTGTTGACGCATATTGTCGAACTGGTTCTCACCATAGTGCCTTTTGTAATCGTAATGAGAACTGCAAAATGGGGGCGAAAGTTCGTAGAGAAAGTATGATCAGGATGAAAAGATGCATTGTGTTGCTCGCGATTCTGTAGATTCTTTCCGGTTCAGTTTCATGAACTGAGTGGAACAAAATACCTGAGAACGGTTATATGTGTAGCTGTTCCAGAGTAAATGCGGTGTTCACTCAAAACTGTAATACCAAATAGGCTTGAAAGCGGCAAAAACCCCTTTGTCATCCTGAGCTTGTCGAAGGATCTTGCCTGAACAATAACAGTTAACACCTGCACCCCTTGCGAACCGCTCACCCCCCCCTTTGTCATCCTGAGGAGCGGCGCGACGAAGGATTTTGAAATAAGCTTGCGGGAAAAGGAGGCGCTCCCCCGAATCTCCCCCCCGCTGTCATCCTGAGGAGCAATACTCCGAAGGATCTTGAAATAAGCTTGTGGTAAAGGGGAGCGCTCCCCCGTGGGATAAGGGCGTATTGGAAAGGGTGTTACGGGGAGCGGCTCTTGACTTTTGAGTTTTGGGCAAGATCCTTCGGCAAGCTCAGGATGACAAAGGGGGCGGGTCGGCGATGCCGTCACGTCATTTTGCGAATGTTCAAGGCAATAAGCCCCCGCTGTCATCCTGAGGAGCAATACTCCGAAGGATCTTGAAACAGGCTTGCTATCGATAGCCCCGCTCCCCCGTGGGACTATGTGCATTAAAAAAGCTCCGCATCAAACAACGCGGAGCATGGGTTATCGTTTTTGGCGTTCAGCTTACATAGCGTTCAAGCGATTCCTCGCTCTCGCCTGTGGCTGCGGCAATTTCCGCAAGCAGTACCTGACGCGCCGCAAGATACATCTTGCGTTCGCCCGCCGAAAGCCCCCTGCGCTTCTCCCTGCGCGAAAGGCATTTGACAACGTCCGCCACTGTGAAGATGTTGCCCGTGCGCAGCTTATCCATGTTAACGCGATAGCGTTGATTCCAGTTTTCGCTCTCGGCGGAGCATTCATCACTCTCCAAAAACTCAAGCACGTCACGGCAGGTGTCCTCGTCCGCAAGCGACCTCAAGCCTACCATCTGCGCCGTCTTGACCGGCACCATCGCCGTCATTCTGCCCGCAAGGAATCTCAAAAAATAATATTCAGCCTTTTCGCCCAGAACCACCTGTTCTTCAATAGCCTCTATTGTCCCCACTCCATGCAGGGGATAGCAGACCATATCACCAACTTGAAACACTATACCTCTCCTTGTCCATTTTTCTTCAAATACATTCTACATTATAGTATACGATTTTGTCAAGCCTTTTTTGTGCAAATTGTTTAGAATACCACAGCATTAACACGCTGTCAATACCAATTTAACTATTTGTTCGTACTTTTCGTGTCATTTTGCTATGAAAGCGTTATCACGACAAGCTCGGGCGGACAGCAAAAGCGAAAGGGTATGCCGGAGCAGCCAAGCCCTCTTGATATCACGACGTCCGTGCCGTCAAATCGAAAACTGCCGCCCGCATACTTCGGGAAGAACAACCCCTGCCCCGGCGCATAGATGGCGGTCTCAAACGGCAGGCAGATTTGCCCGCCGTGCGTGTGTCCGCACAGCATAAGATTCGCGTTTGCCAACGGACGCGCCCAGGGTATGGCTTCCTCGGGCTGATGTGAGATGAGTATCTTATACGCGTCCGTATCCGAAAAGTAATCCAAGAACAGCTTCGACATATAAACATAGCAGTCGAGCAGTCCGCCAATGCGCAGACTGTTGCCGTTCACCGTTATATCAATACATGAGCAATCAAGCAGCACCGCACCCGCCGCCGTTATGCGCTCATAGAAGCCCGAACCGCCGAGCACAGGATTGGCGCATTCATGGTTTCCCATGGCGTAATACACAGGAGCAATGGATACAAGCCTTTCGATAAGCTCGGCCGCGATCATGCCGTTCGCGTCGGAAGAGCTGACCATATCCCCCGTCATCAGGATTAGATCGGGTTCCTGCTCCGACACAAGCCTCACAAGCCTGTCGTTGCTTTGGCCGAACTGTTCGCCGTGCAAATCCGAAAGCTGCACTATGGTCACCGGTTCGTTGATAAGCTCACTTTCGAACTCGTAACGTACTGTCTTGATACAATAATTCGACAAGGGAAATTCAACCGCGACGAAAACGAAAATGGCCGCTGCGATAATGCAGAGAAGCTTTAATATCCTGTTGATAAATATCTTCTTCATTGTTATATTATACCCCAACGCGGACGGCTCTGCAAGCCGCGGGGCGTTTTGACCACGCCAAGCTGTCACGGGATTGCGAAAAAGAAGGGCGGTAAGGGCAATGGATTCGGCGAAGCGCCGAACCAATACCGGAAAGGAAGGCGTTGGGTTGGGTTCCATATCCGCTTCGCACCTATTGTTGCGCGGGGGAGCGGCTCCTATCGCCACAAGCCTTTTTCAAGATCCTTCGTCGCGTTGCTCCTCAGGATGACAGCGGGGGTATGTTGGCGGAAGATGTTAGGATGAAGGTGGGGGGATTGCCTTATGTGTTCGCTTAATGAAGTGATAGCGATATGAATTTGCAAAAAACCTTCATGCGGGGGTTTCTTTTTTCCTTGGGCTTTGATATAATTAAAGCGTTTTTTGGGAGGTAGTATATGGATTATAAAGGAAATATTGCAAAGGCTCTTTCCGCCGCGCTCAATATCGATGAACAAGCGGTATTGTCTTGGCTTGAAAAACCCAAGAACTCCGAAATGGGCGACGTGGCTTTCCCCTGCTTCCGTCTGTCCAAGGCCATGCGCAAGGCCCCGCAGCAGATTGCGGCGGAGCTGTCCGAATCCCTTGGCGCCATCGACGGCATTGCCAAAACAGAGGTTGTCGGGGGGTATCTCAACTTCTTCGCGAACGGCTCCGACATTGGCGTATCCATTCTCGCCCGCATTCACAAGGAGGGCGACAGCTTCGGCGGCAGCGACCTTGGCGGCGGCCGCAATGTCTGCGTAGAATTTTCATCCATCAATATAGCCAAGCCCTTCAGCTTTAACCATCTTCCCACCACGATAATAGGCAACGCCCTCTACCGTATCTACAAGTTTTTGGGCTATAACGCCATCTCCATCAACCACTTGGGCGACTGGGGAACGCAGTTCGGCAAGATGATTTACGCTTACAAGCGTTGGGGCGACAAGCCCATTGACGAGTACAGCGTTCGCGAGCTTGTCACGCTTTATGTGCGCTACCACGAGGAATCCGAGAACGACAAGAGCATGGATGATGAGGCGCGTGCCTGGTTCCATCGCCTTGAGATGGGCGACAAGGAAGCGCATGAGCTTTGGCAAAAGATGAAGGACGTCACCCTGCGCGAGGACATGGTAGTCTACGACCGCTTGGGCGTCCACTTCGACAGCTTAAACGGCGAGGCGTTCTACGAGGATAAGATGGCTCCCATCATTCAGGAGCTGAGCGACAAAGGCATATCCAAGCTTGACAAGGGTATGGAGATAGTCGAGCTGTCGGAATGGAACATGCCCCCCTGCATAATTGTCAAAAGCGACGGCAGCACCATCTACGCCACTCGCGACTTGGCCGCGGCCTGCTACCGCAAGGAGACCTACGACTTCGTAAAGAACATCTATGTCGTCGCCTACCAGCAGGATTTGCATTTTAAGCAGTTCTTCAAGGTGCTGGAGCTTATGGGCAGGACTTGGGCGAAGGACTGCGTACACGTTAACTTCGGCATGGTGTCCATGGAGGGCGGCACGTTCTCCACGCGCCACGGCAACGTGATATACTTGGACGACGTTCTTTCCGCCGCCGTCGAAAAGACCCGTGAGATTATCGAGGCCAAAAGCCCCGACCTGGAGGACAAGGACGAGGTCGCGGAGGCGATAGGCGTTGGCGCGGTGATGTTCTCCGTGCTGTACAACAACAGAATCAAGGACGTCTCCTTCTCTTGGGAAAAGATTTTGAACTTCGAGGGTGAGAGCGCGCCCTATCTGCAATACACCCATGCGCGCTGCTGCTCGGTGCTGCGCAAGGCGGGCGGCTGCGACTTTGGCAACTTAGACGCTTCTGCGCTTTCCGACCAATATGCCTCCGCGCTCACCTTGCTGCTCACACAGTTCCCCGACGCCGTAAAAGCCTCGGCCGAAAAGAACGAGCCTTACCTTGTGAGTCGCAGCATAGTTGCCATCTGCGCCGCGTTCAACAAGTTCTACTATGAACAGCGCATCATGGACGACGACCCCAAGGTCAGGAACGCAAGGCTGTGCCTCACCGACGCGGTAAGGCAAACCGTCAAGAATGGTCTGTATCTCTTAGGGCTTAAGGCCCCCGAAAGGATGTAACATGATAGATATTCGCCAAATACGCAAGGACCCCGAACGGGTTCGCGAGAACATTCGCAAGAAGTTCCAAGAGGCAAAGTTACCCTTGGTGGACGAGGTAATCAATGCTGACGAGGAGCAAAGGGCCGCCTCGACGCGCTGTGACGTGCTGAGAAACCGCAGAAATGTGCTGTCCAAACAGATAGGCGGACTTATGGCCAAGGGTCAGCGGGACGAGGCCGAAAACGTCAAAAAGCAGGTCGCCGATATGGCGGCTGAGATGACAGCCTTGGAGCAGCGTGAAACAGAGCTTCGCGAGTACATACGCGAGCGTATGCTTGTCATCCCCAACTTCATCGACGATACCGTTCCGATAGGTCATGACGACAGCGAGAATGTGGAGCTTGAACGCTTTGGCGAGCCTATTGTGCCTGAATTTGAGGTTCCCTACCATGTTGATATCATGGAGCGCTTCAACGGCATAGATTTGGACTCCGCCCGCAAGACCAGCGGCAACGGCTTCTACTACCTTTGCGGTGACATAGCGAGGCTGCATTCGGCTATACTGTCCTATGCCCGCGACTTCATGATAGACAAGGGCTTTACCTACTACATCCCCCCGTTTATGATACGCTCCTCCGTGGTAACGGGCGTCATGAGCTTTGCCGAGATGTCCGACATGATGTACAAGATTGAGGGTGAGGATCTCTACCTCATCGGCACTTCGGAGCATTCCATGATAGGCAAATTCATAGGTACGTTCTTGGACGAGGATAGTCTGCCGCAGAAGCTCACGAGCTATTCCCCCTGCTTTAGAAAAGAGGTAGGCGCGCATGGCATAGAGGAACGCGGCGTGTATCGCATACATCAGTTTGAGAAGCAGGAAATGGTCGTCGTATGCAGACCCGAGGAAAGCATGACCATCTTCCACGAGCTGTGGCACAACACCGTTGAGCTTTTCCGCAGCATGGACATACCCGTCCGCACGATAGAGTGCTGCTCCGGAGATCTTGCCGATTTGAAGGTCAAGAGCTACGACGTCGAGGCTTGGTCGCCGAGGCAGAAGCGCTATTTCGAGGTAGGAAGCTGTTCGAACCTGGGCGACGCGCAGGCAAGGCGTCTTGAAATTCGCGTGCGCAACAAGGAAACGGGCAACTACTTCGCCCACACCCTGAACAACACCGTCGTCGCTCCGCCGAGGATGCTCATAGCCTTCCTTGAGAACAACCTCAAGGAGGACGGCACAATCGCCATCCCCGAACCGCTCCGCATGTATATGGGCGGCAAGGACAAGCTGATACCAAAGAGATAATCAATTCTTCGAATATCGAACGGGCAAGGACGCTATCCGTCTTTGCCCGTTTTGTTTACATAAAAAGGAGGCCGCATAAGACGCGGCCCCCCATTAAAGTAAAGTCAAGCTATGGTCTATACTCCCGTGCTGCTGTTCTGCTCCTTGACCCAATCATCCAAAATGTCCTCCATCAGGTTGAAGTAGGTGGGGCCGATGTCAAGGTAGGCCGTCAGGTATGCCTTCTGATCGAATTTCTCACCCAAGCTGTGCTCCGCGGCGTTATACATCTCAAAGAATTGAGCGTAGCCGAAGGCATAGTACATGGTGTAGTAGGGCATATCATAGATGCGGTTGTAGAAGCTCTCGGTGAACTCGTTCCAATCGTCGCCGCTGACCCAATTTATCCAGTTGCTTATCTCGCTGCAGAACTCCTGATAGTCGATGCCCTCCACATGCACGAGCACGGAAAGGTAAGTCTCGATAAGCGTGAAGAACTGATCCCATGATTGATTGTACAGCATGTAGTCGTTAGGGAACGCGTCGCACTCGCTCGCCACAAGGTACTCGGCAAACTGGCTCCAAGCCTCGGCATAAGCCGAGTTCTCAAGAAGCTGCTGCGTCAGGCTGACTCCGAGCTGCCTATGGTACTGACTCTGATACATATGTCCGGGGTACGCCTCGTGCGCCATGGTGAACAGCACGTCGGTATCATCATCGCTCACATTCATCAACACCACGTTGTTGGTCCAATCATCGAAAGCGGGCGTCAGATAGGCTGCGGGGCTGAACACATCCGCAAGCGCTGACGGAACCTGATGCAGCGTCACCTCATGCTCGCCCAGGGTGGGCAGATAATCCTTGTAGAACTCCTCAAGGTACTCAAGGTCGGCTTCGGATGAACCGAAGGTGATATTGGGGTCTGTGGAGCTGGCCGATGAGCTGTACCAACTGAGCATATTGCGGTAGTAAGACCAGAAAGCGTCGTCAACGGCGTCGGCAAGCAGGGCTATCGCGGCCTCGGCGTCCATCTCGGAATTGCCGCTGCGCACCTTTAACATATAATTGAAGTAATCCTTTTCGTTGTTGTCGCGCTCAGAGATGGGGACAACCTCGCTGCAATAGCTTTCAAGCGCCGAAAGCCCATCCGCCAAATCGCCATAGGCCTCGAGCATAGCGGCAACGGCCGCGTTGTTGCGCTCCGTGTACGCCGCCTTGTCCGCCTCGCTCATGTCGGTAAAGCCCGCTAATGTCTCTTGGAAGGTGTCGTAAAGGAAGAACTCATCGCCGTCCGCCGTGACGTCATCGATGTCCTCTAGCACGGATTCCAACGCGCTCTCGGTCATGAACAGCTTCTGCTCCGCCCTGATCTTCTCGTAATCAATCAGCTCGTCAAAATAACGCGGCACATCCTCAAGCAGGGTGAGATAGTTCTCAAGATCCTCTAAATCATTTATCTCATAGAGCCAAAAGCTGATGGGCAAATCCGCGTGTGTCCCGACATAGGGCGCGATCGGCTCGTAGTTGTAGGTGAACTGCGCTCCCTCAATCTCAAGCGCCAGCTCGATTTCCACGGTGTCGTAGACTATCTGCTGTTCACTTGTTAGCTCGCTGCGGTTGAAGGAGTACAGCTTCTCCTGCATCTCAAGCACCCAGGCGTTCCACTCGGCGTCACCCTCAGGGTCGATGGGCGAACCCAAGCTGATTGGTGCGGCCTCAATGCCCATGGCGTCAAGATCCACCACCAGCTGATGCTGACTCATGTGATCCATAAAGCCCATATACTCACGGAAAAACTCGTTGTCGAACGCCTCAAACTTCTCTGACGCGCTTACCACGACGGGTTCGGGGCTGGGCGTTGTCGGCGCTATCGTGGGCAGTACCACCGTTTCGGAGGTGGGGGCCGTCGTCTGCTGGGGAACGGGAGCCAAGGTCGGAACGACAGTCTCGGTATCCTTGCCGCGGTCACAGCCTATAATTGCTACCAACATGGCACAAATCAAAATCACTGCAATTGCTTTTCTATTCATCGCTATACCTCCACTTTTCACATATAATAGCATATAATACGGAGCTTTGTACAGCAAAAAAAACCGATTATTGCGAAATATTACATATCTACATCTCTCGCGTCAATCAAAATAGGCGGGGGGGGTTCGGGGAGCGGGGCTATCGCTGCAAGTCTGTTTCAAGATCCTTCGACAAGCTCAGGATGACAAAGGGGGTACGATTGCGAATACCGAATAGATTTTTGAGCGGCTATAACTTCCTTGTCATCCTTCGTCGCTGTCGCTCCTCAGAATGACAACAGAGGATTCGGGGGGGGCGCGGGGATACGCGGGCGAGCGCAGTTTGACCTTACATTATTATATTATCCGCAAGCGCGGCCGTCGTGATTGACACATTGGCGTCTTGATGTTAGTATAATGTAAACCCACTTTGACGGTGGACTTTTGCTTCGGAGGTTTTGTGATGCATCGCAAAATAACGATAAACGGGCACAGCTTGACGATTGAAGACGTCGTTGCGGTCGCCCGTTTTTTTGCACCTGTGGAAATAGACCCCAACGCCTTTGAAGGCGTTGAACGCGCCCGCAGACTCGTCCTTCGCATACTTGACGAGGAGCGCAGCGTTTACGGCGTGTCCACGGGTTTCGGTGAGTTCTCCAAGGTTTCCATAGGCGTGGACAAGAGCGCCCTCCTTCAAGAGAACCTTATCCTGAGCCACTGCGTGGCCGTGGGACAGCCCCTCCCCGCCGAGGTCGTTCGCGCCATGATGCTTTTGCGCGCCAACGCGCTGCTTATAGGCAACAGCGGTATACGCCGTGAGCTTATAGAAGCCCTTGTCGCCATGCTGAATGAAAACGTCGTTCCGGTCGTTCCCGAACAAGGCTCCTTGGGCGCTTCGGGCGATCTTGCTCCCCTTTCGCATATCGCTCTCGTCCTCATCGGACGCGGCGAGGCGTACTATCAGAATGAGCGCATGGACGGCGCCGCCGCCATGTCAAAGGCGAATATCCCCACCTATCATCTCGTCGCCAAGGAAGGGCTTGCGCTCATCAACGGGACGCAGTGTATGACGGCTCTTGCCGCCCTCGCTTGGTACGACCTTGCCCGCGGCGCGGCTCTTGCGGACATCTGCTGCTCCTTGACTATGGAGGCTCTGACGTCTCTGACCTCCGCCTGCGATCCCGAGCTTCACACGCTTCGCCCCCACAAGGGACAGGCCGCCACAGCGAGAAATCTTCTTCGCCTCATGGCAAACAGCCCCACCACCGAGGCCTCCCGCAATCTGCGCGTTCAGGACGCCTACGCCATTCGCTGCGTACCTCAGGTTCACGGCGCGGTCGTGGACGCCATCAACTACGCCAAGGGCGTTATCACCACTGAACTCAATTCGGTAACGGACAATCCGATAATCCTGCCCGAAAGGGGCGACGTCATATCCGGCGGCAACTTCCATGGCGAACCCATAGCCATAGTCTGCGACTTTTTGAAGATAGCCGCCTCGGAGCTTGCTTCCATATCGGAGCGCAGGTTAGAGCGCATGGTCAATCCCGCACTTTCCTGCGGGCTGCCCGCCTTCCTCACCCCCAACGGCGGCGTGAACTCGGGCTTCATGATTTGCCAATACTCCTCAGCCTCAATAGTCTCCGAGAACAAGGTCTTGGCACACCCCGCCTCAGTGGACTCCATTCCAAGCTCCGCCAACCAGGAGGACCATGTCAGCATGGGCACGACCGCCGCAAGGCAGCTCCGCTCAATAGTCGATAACCTCTACTCCGTCCTCGCCTTTGAGCTGATGGCGGCCTGTCAGGGTATCGACCTTAGGGGAAGCGAAATATCGCCCGTACACCGCGCCATTTACAACATTGTGCGCGAGCGCGTCGCCTTCCACGAGCATGACGTCGAGCTGCGCTTGGACGTCGAGCAAATGGGATTGCTCGTTCGCGATGAAAGAATCACCAATAAGGCAAAGGAAATACTCCCCGAGCTTGAATACCTTACCATCTCGCAGTCATAAAGGAGGTTATTTATGGACTATCGCCTGAATATCACCGAACTGCCGCCCATGCCCGAATTTCAAGAGGGCATACGCCGCGCACCCAAGCGCGAGGCGGCGCTTTCCGAAAGCGATGTGCAGACTGCTCTCTTGAACGCTCTGCGCTACATCCCCGAACGCTTTCATGAACAGCTGGCTCCCGAATTTTTAGACGAGCTTATGACGCGGGGGCGCGTCTACGGCTATCGCTTCCGTCCCAAGGGACGTATATGGGGCAAGCCCTTGGATGAATACGAGGGACGCTGCATCGAGGGCAAAGCCTTCCAGCTCATGATGGACAACAACCTTGACTTTGCCGTCGCTCTCTACCCCTATGAGCTTGTCACCTACGGCGAAACCGGACAGGTCTGCCAGAACTGGATGCAGTACCGCCTTATACAGCACTATCTGCGCCTTCTCACCGACGAGCAGACGCTTGTCATAGAATCAGGACACCCCGTGGGGCTGTTCCGCTCGCACAAGCTTGCGCCCAGGGTCATACTCACCAACGGGCTTATGGTGGGTCAGTTTGACAATCAGCATGATTTCAACCGTGCCGCCGCGATGGGCGTCGCCAACTACGGTCAGATGACCGCGGGCGGATGGATGTACATAGGGCCTCAGGGCATAGTTCACGGCACCTTCAACACGCTCCTAAACGCGGGCAGGCTAAAGCTTGGCATCCCCAAGGATAAAGACCTTGCGGGCAGGCTCTTTGTGTCGGCGGGTCTTGGCGGCATGAGCGGCGCGCAGGGTAAGGCGGCCGAGATCGCGGGTGCGGCTGCGATTATCGCGGAGGTCGATCTCTCGCGTATCATGACCCGCTATGATCAAGGCTGGGTTAGCAGGGTTTCCGACAGCTTGGACGAGTGTCTTGCCTTGGCCAAGGACGCCATGGCCGAGAAAAAGCCCCTTGCGATAGCCTATCACGGCAACGTCGTCGATCTGTTGGAATACCTTGTAAAGAACGATGTTCATGTAGATCTTCTGTCGGATCAGACCTCCTGCCACGCCGTATATGACGGGGGCTACTGTCCGCAGGGTTTGAGCTTTGAGCAGCGTACCGAAATGCTCGCAAACGACAAGCCCGCCTTCATCGAGGCGGTCAACCGCAGTCTGAAGCAGCACTATCGCATGATATGCCGTCTCTCTGAGCGCGGAACCTATTTCTTCGACTACGGCAACAGCTTCCTAAAGGCGGTGTTTGACGCCGGCGTACCCGAAATATGCAGGAACGGCCACGACGAGAAGGACGGTTTCGTGTTCCCCTCATATGTGGAGGATATACTTGGACCTCAGCTTTTCGACTTCGGCTACGGCCCCTTCCGCTGGGTCTGTCTCTCCGGCAAGCATGAGGATCTGCTAAAGACCGACGCCGCCGCGATGAGCTGCATCGACCCGAACCGCCGCTATCAGGACAGGGACAACTACATCTGGGTGCGTGACGCGGACAAACACAACATGGTCGTGGGAACGCAAGCCCGCATACTCTATCAGGACGCGATGGGCAGGCTCAAAATAGCTCTCAGGTTCAATGAGATGGTGAGAAACGGTGAAATCGGCCCCGTCATGCTCGGCAGGGATCACCACGACACGGGCGGCACCGACTCGCCCTTTAGGGAGACCTCCAACATCAAGGACGGCTCCAACATCATGGCTGACATGGCCGTGCAATGCTACGCGGGCAACGCGGCTCGCGGTATGTCGCTCATCGCCCTGCACAACGGCGGCGGCGTTGGCGTAGGCAAGGCGATAAACGGCGGCTTCGGCATGGTCTTAGACGGCAGTGAAAGGGTCGACACAGTACTCTCAATGGCCATGCCCTGGGATACCATGGGCGGCGTCGCAAGGCGTGCTTGGGCAAGGAACCCGAACGCCATATCCACGGTCAAGGAATACAATGAGATGAATCCCGAAACGGATTACATAACCCTGCCCAACGTGGCTTCGGACGAGCTTGTCCAAAGCACCATTGCGGCATACCAAAAATAGGAGGTTAACAGCATGTCAAAGATAATGGAGTGCATCCCCAACATCAGCGAGGGGCGGCGCAAAGAGGTCATCGAGGCGGTGGCGGATGAGATTCGTTCCACCCCGGGCGTGACGCTCTTGGACTATTCTTCCGATGAGAGCCACAACCGCAGCGTCTTTACGCTTTTGGGGGATCCCGTACAGGTGTCCGAGGCGGCGTTCAAGCTTGCCAAGAAGGCTGAGGAGCTTATCGACCTCAACGTACACCACGGCGAACACCCGCGTATGGGCGCGGTGGACGTCATCCCCTTCGTTCCTATAAAGGAGATGGACTCCAAGGAATGCGTTGAGCTTTCCGTAAAGCTTGCCGAGCGCATTGCAAATGAGTTGGACATCCCCGTATTCCTCTATGAGGACTCGGCGACAGCTCCGCACCGCAAGAACCTTGCCGCCATTCGCAAAGGACAGTTTGAGGGCATGGCGGAGAAGGTACACGACCCTAAGTGGCACCCCGACTTCGGCGGTGAGCGCATCCACCCCACGGCGGGCGTGGTCGCGGTAGGCGCAAGGCCTCCGCTCATAGCGTTCAACATCAACCTTGATACCCCCGACGTTAACATCGCCAACAACATAGCCAAGATAATCCGCGAGTCGAGCGGCGGGCTTAGGGCGGTCAAGTCCATAGGCATCATGTTGGAGGACAGGAACATCGCTCAGGTCTCCATCAATATGTGCAACTACAAGCAGACCCCCCTGTACCGCGTGTTCGAGCTGGTCAAGATCGAGGCGGCGCGCTATGGCGTGAGGGTTATTGGGTCGGAGATCATAGGCTTGACGCCCATGGAAGCCTTGGTCGATACCGCCGATTATTACCTCAAGATAGAGAAGTTCGACAAGCATCAGGTGCTTGAAAGCCATCTGCTGTAAGCCGTTCTTCTGAGAATAACCCGTCTGGCTGTGGGAGGTTTCATGATTACCATATTCAACCGCGCACTCGTCTTTATGGACAGCTCCGCCGAGGCGCTTGCCGCCGCGAAGCAGGCTATGAAGACCGCAAAGCTTGAATATGAGGTCAACACCAAGCGTTCCCGCGGAGCGTTCGGCATGAGGTTGGACTCCACCGCATACAGCAAGTTCCAGATTGCCGCAACCGACAATCCTCAGCACTACGACTATATTTATTACCTCTACTGCCGCAGGAAGGATTACACGGCGGCAAGGGCGGCGGTTTCAAACGGCCCCATGGTGCGTTGAGCTTTCGCTGACGAAAGGGATACTATGACGAACGTAATCTTCAACATAGGCGAGCTTGCCACTGCCAAGGGCAAGGCTCCGCTGTCGGGCAAGGCTCAGGGCGACGTCAGCATTTTGCATGACGCATGGGTCTTGACGGACGGCAAGCTTATAGCCGAGATAGGTCAAGGCGCGATACCCAAGGCGGACAGCGCCACGGACGCGGGCGGAAGGCTTGTCACGGCGGGGCTTGTCGATTCGCACACCCACCTTGTGTTCGGGGGCTGGCGTGAGCATGAGCTTGCTCAAAAGCTTGCGGGAGCTTCCTACCTTGAGATCCTCGCCTCGGGCGGGGGCATACTCTCCACCGTTAACGCGACCCGCGCCATGACGGAGGACGAGCTTTACGGTAAGTCCGAGGAGCTTATGCTTGAGATGATGAGCTGCGGAAGCACCGCCTTTGAGATGAAGAGCGGCTACGGGCTTGACCTTGAGACCGAGCTAAGACAGCTTCGCGTGATAAAAAGGCTCAAAGGCTTGAACCCCGACATCGCCGCAACCTACCTTGGAGCGCACGCCGTCCCTCCTGAATTCAAGGGAAGGCGCGAAGCCTATGTGGACTACATGGTGAACGTCGTGCTGCCCGAAGTCGCCAAGGCTGCGCTTGCCGAGTACTGCGACGTGTTCTGCGAAACCGGCGTGTTCACCGCCAAAGACAGCGAAAGAATACTGCTTGCCGCACAAAGGCTTGGGATGGGCCTGAAGATACACAGCGACGAGATTGACGAGATAGGCGGAACCGCCCTTGCGGGCAAGCTTCACGCCGCCTCCGCCGAGCATCTTGCCGTGACGGGCGCGGAGGGCGTCTCGGCTTTGAAGGCGGGAGGCGTTATCGCCTGTCTGCTGCCCGCGACCTCGTTCTATCTCGGCAAGGGCTATGCAAATGGTCGGGCGATGATAGGAGGGGGCGTTCCCGTCGCCATAGCTTCCGACTTCAACCCCGGTTCCACGCCCAATTCATCGCTGCAATTCGCCATGCACGCGGGCTGCTATCGCATGAGGCTCACCCCCAAGGAGACCCTGACGGCCGTCACATTGAACGCCGCCTGCTGTATGGGAAAGGGTGAAACCTTAGGCTCAATCGAGGCGGGCAAGAACGCCGACCTCGTGGTTTGGGACGCGCCCAACCTCGATCACCTTATGTACCGCTACGGTACCAACCGAGTTCAGACCGTCGTCAAGGCGGGTAAGATTATATACAATAAGGAGAGAATCAATGTCTAAAAAGCTTACCGAAATGAAGGTAGCCGAATTTATCGAAGTGCTTGCGAGCAACGCACCCGCCCCCGGCGGCGGTTCGGCGTCGGCGCTCATGGGCGCGATGGGTATGGGGCTTGGCGCAATGACCACCGAGCTTACCATAGGCAAGAAGAAATACGCCTCCGTTGAGGAGGAGATGAAGACCGCGAGGGACTCGGCGCTGAAGATAGCCTCCGCCATGACCGCGGGCATCGATGAGGACACCGAGGCTTTCAACCATGTAATGGCGGCTCTCGCCCTGCCCAAGTCCACCGACGAGGAGAAGGCTTGCCGCCGTGCCGCGTTTGAAAAGGCCACGGAGGGCGCGGCGCTTGAACCTCTGCATCTGATGGAGCGTTGCAGGGTCGGCGCGCTCGTGCTTGAGACGCTCACGGGTAAAATCAACACCAACTGCCTGTCCGACCTCGGCGTGGCGGCGCTTTCGCTCAAGGCCGCTCTGCATGGGGCTTGGCTGAATGTGCTTATCAACCTTGGCTCCTTGTCCGACGCCGGCTTTGTGGACGCCGCCAAGAAGCGCGGCTGTGAGATAATAGCGGAGGTCGATCCCATACTGGACGAGATTTACGCCAAGATTATGACGCGCCTATAAAGCGGTGCGGCGCTTTTTTTGCGTCTGAGCTTTGACCTGTGCATACGGGATTTGACCCTTATAAACGCCCTGTTGTAAAATACCGGTAAAATATGGCTCGTTCGCTTGCCAAATGATATATAAACTGCTATATTCACAAGGGCGCACCATAAACGCAAAGCCTCCTCTTCGGTTCGAAGACGGAGGAATTTTTTATTTTGGAGGCTATATGGACAGCATCAGCAAGCTTATATTCGTCACGGGCGGCGTAGTATCATCTCTTGGCAAGGGCATCACGGCGGCAAGCCTTGGACGGCTTTTAAAGGCGCGGGGTTACACGGTATCGATGATGAAACTTGACCCTTATCTCAATGTTGACCCGGGTACGATGAACCCTTACCAGCACGGCGAGGTCTTTGTGACCCATGACGGCGCTGAAACCGACCTCGACTTAGGGCATTATGAACGCTTCATCGATGAGGAGCTGAGCAAATCAAGCAATGTCACAAGCGGACGCATATTCAGCACGGTCATAGAGCGCGAGCGGCGCGGCGGCTACAATGGGGGCACGGTGCAGATTATTCCGTACATCACCGACGAAATCAAGCGGCGCATACGCCTTGCCTGTGACGAGAGCCATCCCGACTTCATGATAGTCGAGATTGGCGGCACGGTGGGCGACATAGAATCGCAGCCCTTCTTGGAGTCCATACGCCAGCTCAAGACCGAGCTGCCCATTATGGGGAGCTGCTTTGTCCATGTGACCCTCGTCCCCTACATTCAGGCGGCGGGCGAGCTGAAGTCCAAGCCTACGCAGCATTCCGTGAAGGAGCTTTTGAGCCTTGGAATACAGCCCGACGTCATTGTCTGCCGCAGTCAGCTGCCCCTAAATTCCGATATTCGACGCAAGATAGCGCTTTTCTGCAACGTGAGACCGCAGGACGTCATAGAGAACCTCAACGGAAGAACGCTGTACGAGGTACCGCTCATGCTCGAACGCGAGGGTCTGTGCCGCAGCGTGCTTGAGCATTTGGCCTGTGAGGAGCTAAGTCCCGACCTGTCCGCATGGCAGAGCATGGTTGAAACCGAGCTGTCCCCCAAGCACGAATGCGAAATAGCCATAGTCGGCAAATACGTTGAGCTGCATGACGCATACCTGTCCGTGGCGGAGGCCCTGCACCACGGCGGCATAGCCAATTGCGCTAAGGTGAAAATACGCTGGATTGCCGCCGAGGACGTTGAGCGTCAGGGCTGTGAGAACCTGCTTTCGGGCGTTGATGGCATAGTCGTCCCGGGCGGTTTCGGTGAGCGCGGGCTTATGGGCAAGACGGCGGCCATTCGATACGCAAGGACGCGCAATATACCCTTCTTAGGGCTTTGCCTTGGAATGCAGCTTGCCGTGATAGAGTACGCCCGCAACGTCTGCGGTATGGTGAACGCCAACTCCACCGAGGCCGATTCCGAAACGCCCTACCCTGTCATCGCGCTTATGCCTGACCAGCGGCAGAATCTTGAGCATTTGGGCGGCACGCTGAGACTTGGCGCGTACGCCTGCAAGCTGAAGGAGGGCAGCCGCGCCTTTGAGCTGTACGGACATACGCCCATGATATACGAGCGTCACCGCCACAGATACGAGGTCAACAACGAGTACCTTTCGCCCCTGCGCGAGGCGGGGCTGGCAGTCTCGGGGCGCAACCCTGAGCGCGGCCTTGCCGAAATCGTCGAGCTTGATACGCATCCCTTCTTTATCGGCGTGCAGTTCCATCCCGAATTCAAGTCCCGCCCCAACGCCCCTCACCCGCTCTTTTCGGGGCTTGTGGCGGCCGCGCTAAAGTATGGAGCAGCGCAATAAGCCTTTCAAGCTCACTCTGTCGGCGTTATTCGGTGACAGCGGCAGTTTAGCATGAATATCGGTCGGTGTAAAATAGTTCCGGGTAAAAGTGAGGGAGGATTGCGCGTAGGGAAGGATTGCTGAGGAGGGATTGACGGGGCAGGAGCGGCGCGGCGGGACGGTGTGAAGCTCGTTAAAAAAGTACAGGGAGCCCCAATCTGTGGTATTCTGTAAGTGCGAACAACCAGAAGCCGAAAGGAGTTCCCTGTGAAAGATAGTATACTACAAATTGCTGCCAATATGGCAGAAAAAGTTTTGGAGATTTTGGACAATTCAGACCTGACCGCGTTGGTACAGAATCCCCAACCTCTCGTTGCCGTTTCCAACTACTGTGCTTTGGATATTTTACAAGCGGCGATTGAGCAAGCTGACGCCGCATTGGTCGAAGCCAAAGCCCAAAGAAAGAACGATGGCGTCACCATCTGCGAGCGCAACACGCCCCATTGCGTCACAACGTGTTTGGGCGACCTCTGCGGCAGCTGCACTGAACCGTTGGTGAGCCACATCTTGTCCGGCCGTCTTTCGCGCAACCCATTGGCATGGAGTGCCGATGGGCTTAGGCAGATAACGATGCTGCGTACCTATACCAAGAACGGAGGTGTTGTAACTTCAAACGATGTTCGCGTTTCGCGAAGCCGTATCGAACAAGCCGTAGATCGAAAGGCGCTTTCGGAAATGGGCTATGCGCGTTACCGCCATTACGCAAAGAAACAGATTGAAGGCTTCCTGCACCAAAAACGAGACTGGAGCTGCCTGAACCCGCGCCGCAGACCTTTGGCAAGGTCAACGGGCGCTATCTTCTCCTGAAAACCCTTTCCGCCGTCCCCAACGCCTTCTGCTCCTAATTTACCCGGAACAACTTGACACGGTCAAGCGGCTGCGCCGCCCTTGACATCCGTCACCGACCGCGTTATCCTTGAAACAAGGCGGCAACGGATAAAACCGCTGCCGCCAATACATACCTTGCCTCAGCTACTCCACTATTTGGAGTTTACACAGAATTTGGGATTGACCCAAGTAGAAATATTTAGTGTGTCCGTCACGCTTGATACGCGGGCGTCTGCGATGCACGTAGCATGGGGAGAATGCCGCCATACTCGTTCTTCATCGTCATATCGCTTGCATAGCATGCCGCATTCGGGACACGGATACTTTGCTCATTTTTTGTCTTTACACAGATGTGCACTTCGCGTTTTCCTCGTCAGACTCTGTCCTATCAACAGCCAGGGGTCACAAAGCCCTATCATTCGGTAAACTTCTCATACTCTTTCAGGTATCACCTCCGCAAAATTGTATGGCTTTCAAAGAGTCAAAAAAGAGCCGTCTGGTTATTACGCATCGGTGCGCATGTCACGCGCTTGAATAAGAGCGGCTATTTTGTCGATTGAACCAATGTGGGAACGTTCATGACGCTTGAGAAAAGTGTTCCATGGGTAGAGAATGCGAAACGCGTCGCTGCGGCCTATCGCCGCCGCCATCGCCGCGGTGACTTCGCCCATAAGCGCGTCCGCGAAGACTATGCCGACGGGACCCGCAATGATGTCAGCCTTGCGAAAAGCGACTATTACCGCGTTTTCGCCCGTGGCGGCACGCTTTGCGCTGTTAGCCATCGCCGTGGAGTTGGTTCCGACCGCCACTATCTCGACATCGGGGAAACGTTCAGCCGTCATTCTGACAAACTGCCTGCCTATGTTGCCGCCTTGACCGTCAACTATCAGAATTGGCACGGTTCCTCCGACATCGACATGCTAACGCCCCGCCAAGCCCGCGTGTTTGCAAATGGCGTTAAAGGTCTGTTCGCTCATGTCATGCTCCATCTTGCAGGCGTCCTCACGCGCCGTCTGTTCGTCCACGCCGAGCCGTATAAGGAACTGCGTTAAGACCTTGTGGCGGTTGTACATGCGGGAGGCTACCTCCATGCCCGAATCGGTCAGCGTTATAAGGCTGTCGCTGTCCATAACGATGTAGCCCGCCTCGCGCAGGCGTTTGGTGGAATAGGTGACGGAGGGCTTAGTTACGCCGAGCTGCTCCGCTACGTCCATGGAACGGATGTAGCCGTGCTTCTCCTTCATCATCAGCATGGCCTCAAGGTAATCCTCGGAAGCTTTCCTTATCTTCATAAAGCCAATACCTTCTTTCGAATGTTATTGCAGTTAGGTTAACATAAGCACAGCAATTTTTCAAGCTAAATTTTGTGCCGCTTGCCGTAGATTAAGCGCCCGCGCCACGCGGCCCGCTTTGCCGTGCAGTCTCCTTCAGGGTGAAGCAGTTCACAATAATGACGCAATTCGACTATGAAATCTATAAGAATTTACAATGATTCCTTTAGGCGTGGTATTGCTTTTGCACTTTACGGGGAGTATAATGCAGGCGTATCGGAGTGTTGCGTTCCCCGTTTTTTATTTGGGGGTGGTCTTGAACCGCCGCACGCCCGATGTCGGTATAAACGAATGAATATCAAGCGACTGAAAGGAGAAATTAAATGAAAAAAACGTTTATTACGATTCTTGCAGCCATGGTCTTTATCTGCGCTCTGGGCGCCTGCTCCGCGGGCGGTGCGAGTGACGTCAAACTGGAGGGAACTCTCCCTGAGCTTATAGAAAAGATTTACGAGAAGAAGGACACAGGGCTTGCCCTTATGACGACGGAGGTCGCGTTGGACGACGCCTACTCCCTGAAGTATTACACAGGACTTGACAGCGCGGACAAGCTCAGCGCGGCGGCGGTGTCGGAAGCGATGATAGGCTCACAGGCCTACTCGCTGGTACTCGTGCGCGTCAAGGACAACGCCGATGCGCAGTCCGTAGCCGAGAGCATGAAGGCGGGCATTGACACCGCCAAGTGGGTTTGCGTCATGGCGGACGACTTGCAGGTCGCGGCATACGGCGACGTCGTTTTGCTTATCATGGTCGATTCTGCGTTGAGCGACGCGGTTACCTCCGACGAGATTGTCGCTGCATTCCAAGAGGTTTGCGGCGGAAAGCTCACCCTCACTCTGAAATAGTTTTGTCTGCTTAGTCGTTTTTACTGACCGAGGGGCCGCCGCAGATAGCTGCGGCGGCCTCGCCTTTTGGAGGGCTAAATGCTGTTTTCGGGAATACCGTTCCTATACTACTTTTTGCCGCTCACGATAGCTTTGTACCTTGTTACGCCCAAAAAGCTGAAGAACGCGCTGCTCCTTGTGATGAGCCTCGTGTTCTACGCTTGGGGCGAGCCAAAGTATGTGCTGCTCATGGCCGTGTCCATACTGATGTGCTATGTGTTCGGGCTTGCCATAGGCAGGGCGAGGGAGAAGGGCGGCAGGCGCGCCAAGCTGTGGCTCGTCCTTTCATGTACCGTGAGTGTCGGACTGCTTGCTTACTTCAAGTACGCCGACTTCTTTTTATCAAGCTTCAATTCCGTCACAGGCCTTGATGTGCCGCTGCTCAAGATTGCGCTGCCCATAGGCATAAGCTTCTACACCTTCCAAATGCTCAGCTATACGATAGACGTGTACAGGGGCAAGGCGCAGGCGCAGCGCAACATAGTGTCGCTTGCGGCGTATGTCGCGCTCTTTCCGCAGCTTATCGCGGGGCCTATCGTGCGTTACACCGACATAGAGCGGGAGCTTCGTGACAGGCGTACCACGGTGGAAGGCGCATACCTTGGGGCGCGTCGCTTTATCATAGGCTTGGGCAAAAAGGTCTTGCTTGCGAACACCTTTGGCGCATTGACCGCCGCCTGCCTTGATCAGGGCGTCGGCTCCGTGGTGACATGGTGGACTTATGCCATGGCGTTCGTTTTGCAGGTGTACTTCGACTTTTCTGGTTACAGCGATATGGCGATAGGTCTTGGGCGCATATTCGGCTTCAGCTTCCCGGAGAACTTCAACTATCCCTTCATATCGACGGGGATTACCGAGTTCTGGCGGCGCTGGCATATGACGCTTGGCTCATGGTTTCGCGACTACATCTACATACCCCTCGGCGGCAACCGCTGTTCGAAGCTAAAGCAGCTCCGCAACATACTCATAGTCTGGGCGTTGACTGGTCTTTGGCACGGCGCGGCATGGAATTTCGTCGTGTGGGGGCTAATTTTCGCGGTGATGCTTGTGGTGGAAAAGTACTGGCTTTCAAGCGTGCTGAAGCGTTTGCCCGCCGCCGTTTGCCGCGTGTATGTTATGCTCATAGTAATTTTGAGCTTCGTAGTGTTTAACGCCGAAAGCCTGACGGCGGCGTTCACTCAGATTGGAGGGATGTTCGGAGCGGGGCATATCCCGTTTGTAAACTCGCTTGCGCTGTATGAGCTTCGCGGCTACGCCGTGCCGCTCGTGATAGGCGCGGTGGGCAGTACGCCCGCCGTGAAGCTGCTTGTCGAGCGCGTTAAGCGCGGCAGGGTGGGGGCAAAGATTATGCTTGTGGCGGAGCCTGTTGCACTAATCGCCCTGCTCGTCGTATGCACGGCCTACCTTGTGGACGGCTCCTTCAACCCGTTCCTGTATTTCCGCTTTTAGGAGGGGGCAAGATGAAGAAAAGTATTTTGATAAGCCTTGTCGCCGTGATAAGTGTGTGGACAGCTCTTGCGCTGTGTACCTTCCTGCCCGATAAGGCAAGCTACGACGCCGAGAGGCGTACCCTTGCGCAGCTTCCCAAGCTGACTGCGACTTCCGTTTTGAACGGCAGCTTCATGAGCGCGTTTGAGACCTATACTCAGGATCAGTTCCCGCTTCGCGACGCCTTCCGCTCCGTCAAGAGCTTTGTAGCCCTGAAGCTGCTGCGCCAAAACGACAACAACGGCTTGTACATGGTTGACGGGCAGATTGCCAAGCTGGACTATCCCGTCAATATGGATTCGCTGACCTATGCTCTTGCCCGCCTAAACGGTGTGTATCAGAGCTGCTTTGCCGACACAAACGCAAAGCTGTACCTTGCCATAGTTCCGGACAAGGGCTATTACCTTGCCGAGGCCAACGGCTACCCCGCCATGGATTATGATGAACTTATCGGGACGATGTGCCGAGGACTTCCCAACGCTCGGTACATCGACCTTACCGACACGCTGTCAAAGGACAGCTTTTATCGCACCGACCCGCATTGCAAGCAGGAGTCCTTTGTCGAGAGCGCAAGGGCGTTGGCTGTCGGGATGGGGGCCGATGAGGACTTTTCGGGCGAATTTGAGCGGATGACCGCGCTTACAACGTTCTACGGCGCGTACTACGGCCAGCTTGCCCTGCCCATAGCGGCGGAAAAGCTCGATTACCTGACGAACGCGGCGCTTGACCAATGCGTGACATGGAATCTTGAGACCGATGTCACAGGCGGACTGTACGACTTTGACAAGCTGTACAGCAAGGACCCCTATGAGTTTTTCCTTTCGGGTTCGGCGGCGTTCAAGACGATAGAGAATCCAAGCAATGACTCAGGACGCGAGCTTGTGGTGTTCCGCGATTCCTACGGCAGCAGCCTTGTGCCGCTTATGGCCGAGTGCTACTCCAAGATAACCGTGATAGACCTGCGCTACATAAGCTCAACGGTACTCCAAAGCTACCTTGAGACAACGGACAACGTCGACGTGCTGTTCCTTTACAGCGCGCTGCTCCTAAATTACAGCTTTTCGCTGAAATAGCAAGGGGAGAGCAAAGCCCATAACAGGACAAAACAAAAGCGTCGAACGCTTCAAGGCATATCGCCAAAGCTTCGACGCTTGTTTTATCAGTTGGGTTAGGCGCTTAGACAACGGGGCATTCGGGCATACGCTTGCTGCCCCAGAAGAACAGGGCGACCGTGCCGGGACCCGTGTGACTGCCGATAGTGGTTCCGATGGGGTTGATCACGATTTCACCGCAGAGATGCTTGAAGCGGCTCTTCACCAATTCCGCGACCTTGCGGGCGTCCTCCATGCAGGCGGATTGGGAGATGTAGCACTTTTTGCAGTAATCAAGGCCGCCCTGAGCGTGCTGCTCCATGGCGTCCACGATGGCGCGAATGACCTTCTTCTTGCCCACAATCTTCTTGCGGGGTACAAGGCGCCCGTCGGAGTTGGTGTTGAGCAGGGGGCATACGCCCAAAACCTTGCCTACAAAGCCGCTGGTCTTGGAGATGCGGCCGCCCTTGACATAGAAGGACAAATCCGTGGAGAAGAACCAGTATTGAACCTCAAGCTTGTGCTGCTCCACCCAGTCGTAGAGCGCACGAATGCCCATGCCGTCCTTCTTGAGGTCGGCAAGCGTGTCCATCAGCAGACCGTAGCCGCTTGACGCGCCCAGAGAGTCCACGATATAAAGGCTGCGTTCGGGGTATTTCTCCTCCAGAATGCTCTTGGCCATGAGCGCAGAATTGATTGTGCCGGACAGACCCGAGGACAAGCAGACGTGCAGGACGTCCTTGCCCTCCTTTAGGAACGGCTCGAAGTACTCGACGAACTCGCCCGTGCTGACCTGCGAGGTCTTGGTGTCCGCGCCGTCCGCCATGGCCTGATAGAAATCTTCAAAGGACATGGATTTCCCGAGATCGTCCAAGTACTGCCTGCCGTCCAACTCATAATGGAAGCAGACATATTCTATGCCCTGACGGGCGAAATGCTCCGCGGACAGGTCCGCGGTCGAGCAGCAGCTTAGTATGTAATCGGTTTCATTGTTTTGCATTGTTTGGGTCTCCGTTCAAGAAATATACAATACTAATATGATAACATAATAAAACGATTCTAAAGGCGAACTTTTTGTGAAATAAAACAGCCTTACGGCAGCTTTGAGCCGAAAGGCTGTTCACAATGTTCATAATTGGACTGCGTCAATTGCTTGCGCAGGCTCAGCTCCACTCAAAGCTTGCCTTGCCCGCGCCAAGCTCGAAGTGATACTTGGCTATGCCAAGGTCGGTCTTGGCGTAAAAGCCCAAGCCGGCCGTGGACTTGACCTTGCCGTCCTTAAGCTCGAAGAAGAACTTCTGTTGATTAATGGCGGTGGGGGCGGTCAGCGCCGCCTCAACGCCCTGCCCAAACCACGCGGGGGCGTTTTCGTCCATGCGGCAGACGGATTCGGTGGGCTTGTTCCTGTGGGGAACGCCCTGCGTCGCGCCGTAGCCCAAGGCTATGACTATCTGAAGCTTTTCGCCCTTGCCTATCGCACAGGGGGTCTTGCCCTTGTCATAGCTCATCGCGACCCAACAGCTGTTCAGTCCAAGCGTCTGCGCAAACAGAACCAACTTTTCGCCGTAATAGCCCGCGGTCTCGCCGCAAGGCCCTTTGCCGACTATCGCAAGGTAGTTGCGGCAGTTTTCGAAGTGGCCGTAATGCGCCGCCGCTCCGCCGAAAGCCTTGGGCTCGTCGCAGACAAGCTGAATGTGAAGCCCGCTCTCCGCGTTGACTTCATCGATGGCGCGGGTAAGCTCCGCCCAGACCTCGCCGTCTATCCTTTTATCCGTGTAGCTGCGCACCGAGTGCCGAGCCTTCATCGCGTCCAACAGATCCATAAATTCAGCCTCCCTCAAAAATAATGGCAGATCCACGCCATAAACACATTGTCTTGGATATAGGCGGGGGTATACAGGACGGCCTTGGCAGATTCGGCGCGAATCTGCGGACGCCGTTTGTCCTGCGCCCCAAGCTCCACTCTATATATGGAGCGTACAGCAATTGCGCGGATTTGTCAACCAAAAACGATATTCAGACCATGTCAAGTTGTTCCGGGTAAATTAGGAGGAGAAGGCGTTGGAAGCGTTGAAAAGGGATTTCAGGAGAAGATAGCGACCGTTGACCTTACCGAAGGTCGGCGGCGT
>ERZ795053.1147-NODE-1147-length-33812-cov-8.829487_pt1 | contig 33812 bp, 33 predicted proteins | sample MGYA00375137_ERZ795053 | MGnify/ENA primary metagenome ERZ795053 (study PRJEB30182, sample SAMN05720284) | activated sludge metagenome | isolation source: Anaerobic digester | place: Hong Kong | collected 2014-12-17 ...
TTCCAAGCATTTGCCACTATGGACCAAGCGCGGCCCCTGTCAACCGGATCGCACCTCCGCGGCGGGGCTATCGCATTTGACAATGCGATCCTGCAAGGTCGAGTTCCGCCCGAGCCTAGCATCACCATCCCGCCCGGCGGGCACCGCCGGGCAGCGCCCGCCCCGCCCCGTCACGCCGAAGGCGTGCCTCCGGCACGACGCGGGCGCTTCGCACCCGCCCGGGTCGGGCGCTGCCCTCGTCTTGCTGCGGGACGGTCGTGCCGGGAACAATGGGTTCCAAATGCGATTACCCTGATCCCCGCGCCGGGGCTGTCGCCTCTGGGGCTCATTCTTTTCCTCTTCGACTGTCTCCCGCTGCCCGGCGGTGGCCGCCGGGCGGGATGGCGGTGCCAGGCGCGCCCGGGGCTCGGCCTGACGAGGCCCGCGTCGCCAGATGCAATTCTCCTGACCCGGGCGCAGACCGATGGCGGGACGCCCGGCGTCGGCGCGAGGAAGCGGCCGCCGTTGGCTCACGAAGCGGGTGCCCCCGAATCCGCGGCGGGGTGGACGGAAGCGCCGGGACAAGGGTTGCGATTTCCCTAACGGAATCAGATATACAACTGATTTCACATGGAAAACCCGCCAGTTTCAGCGTGAAACGCCGGCCGGGAACGACGGCATTGTCGGCGGCCGCCCCGTCAACCAAGATGGCTCAAGCCCGTGCGCCGCCGTCGATTCGGGCAGCAAGGGTCGCCGGCCGGCCGCATGGGGAGGGAAATGGCGAGGGTCACGGTCAGCGGACTCCGGAAATCCTACGGCGCGACCGAGGTGATCCATGGCGTCGACGTGGAGATCGCCGACGGCGAATTCGCGGTGCTGGTCGGGCCCTCGGGCTGCGGCAAGTCGACGCTCCTGCGCATGGTCGCGGGGCTCGAGGGGGTGACCGCCGGCACGATCCGGATCGGCGAGCGGGTGGTCAACGGGCTGGCGCCGGGCGAGCGCGACATCGCGATGGTCTTCCAGTCCTATGCGCTCTATCCGCACAAGACCGTGCGCGCCAACATGGGCTTCGCGCTCAAGCTGCGCGGCACGGATCGCGCGGAGATCGCGGAGCGGGTCGACCGGGCGGCGGAGATCCTCGGGCTCACGCCCTATCTCGACCGCTATCCGCGCCAGCTCTCCGGCGGCCAGCGCCAGCGCGTCGCCATGGGGCGGGCGATCGTGCGCGACCCGCAGGTCTTCCTCTTCGACGAGCCGCTCAGCAATCTCGACGCCAAGCTCCGGGTGGCGATGCGCGCCGAGATCAAGGAACTGCACCAGCGGCTGCGCACCACCACGATCTTCGTGACCCACGACCAGATCGAGGCGATGACCATGGCCGACACCATCGTCGTCATGCAGGCGGGCCGGATCGAGCAGATCGGCGCGCCGCTCGAGCTCTACGAGCGGCCGCGCAACCGCTTCGTCGCCGAATTCATCGGCTCGCCGGCGATGAACCTGCTGCCGGGGGTGCTCGGGCCCGAAGGCGTCGCGGTCGAGGGCGAGACGCTGCCGCTCGCCGCGGCGGGCGCGGCGGCGCCGGGGGCCGAGGTCGTCTACGGCATCCGGCCGGAGCATCTGGAACTGGCGGAGACCGGATTTCCGGCGACGGTGCGGGTGGTGGAGCCGACCGGCTCGGAAACGCTCACCTATCTGCGCTTCGGCGCGCGCGAGATCGTCGCGGTCTTCCGCGACCACCATCCCCTGCGTCCGGGCGACAGGGTGCATCTGCGGCCGCGGCCGGAGCGGGTGCATCTCTTCGATCCCGGCTCCGGGCTCAGGCTTTGACGGGGAGAGCGATGCGCGAGCGAACGATACTCTGCTACGGCGACAGCAACACCCACGGCACCATGCCGATGGATACGCTCGACGTGATGGGGCGCTTCGGACGGGCGGAACGCTGGCCGGGCGTGCTGGCCGCCGCGCTCGGCGCCGGATTCCACGTGATCGAGGAGGGGCTGCCCGGCCGCACCACCGTGCATCCCGATCCGGTGTCGGGGGTGCACAAGAACGGGCTCGCGGTGCTGCCGGCGGTGCTGGAGAGCCACGCGCCCGTCGATCTGGTGGTGCTGATGCTCGGCACCAACGACCTCAAGCACCGCTTCCAGGCGCCGCCGGTGGAGATCGCGGAATCGGCCGCACAGCTGGTGCTGGCGATCCGCCACAGCGAGGCGGGCCCCGAGGAGCGCGCGCCGGAGGTGCTGCTGGTCTGCCCGCCGCCGGTGCTGGAGGCAGGGTGCCTCGAGGAGATCTTCGAGGGCGGCGCGGCGAAATCGCACCGGCTCGCGGGCTATTACGCCGCGATGGCGGAACGGCTCGGGGTGCGGTTCCTCGACGCCGGCAGGGTCATCGTCTCGAGCCCGCTCGACGGGGTGCATTTCGACGCGGCGCAGCACGCGCGGCTCGGATCGGCCGTCGCGCAGGCGATCCGCGACTGAAGCGGCAAGGGAGGACGCCATGCTCAAGGGAATCGACCCGCTCCTGAACGCCGAGGTGCTGCAGGCGCTGCGCGCCATGGGCCACGGCGACGATCTGGTGATCGCGGACACCAATTTCCCGGCCCAGTCGGTGGCCGATCACACGGGCCTCGGCATGCTGCTGCGCATCGACGCGCCGGCGCCACGGGTGGTCCGGGCGGTGCTCTCGCTCTATCCGCTCGACGGCTTCGTCGAGGATGCCGCCGCGCGCATGGAGGTCGTCGGCCAGCCCGAGGAGATCCCGGCCGTGCAGCGCGAGGTCCAGGCCGAGATCGATGCCGCCGAAGGCAGGCCCTGGCCGATGCTCCCGATCGAGCGCTATGCCTTCTACGAGCGGGCGAAGGCGGCCTATGCCGTGATCCAGACCGGCGAGCGGCGCTTCTACGGCTGCTTCGCCTTCCGCAAGGGCGTGATTCCACCGGAGGCCTAGAGATGGACCGAGCCAACCGCATCATCATCCTCGGGGTCTTCGTGGCCGATACCGCCTATCGCGCCGACCGGGCGCCGCGCATGGGCGAGACGATCCTGGGGCGTTCCTTCGCGCTCGGACCGGGCGGCAAGGGGTCGAACCAGGCGGTGGCGGCGGCCCGCCTGGGCGCGGAGGTGGGTTTCATCACCCGGCTCGGAGACGATGCCTTCGCGGAGATCGCCGAGCGGACCTGGGCCGCGGCGGGGGTGCGGCCGCTGGTGACCCGGGATGCCGATAGCTACACCGGGGCGGCCTATATCTTCATCGAGGAGGGGAGCGGGGACAACGCGATCATCATCTGCCCCGGCGCCGCGGCGCGGATCGCCCCGGCCGACATCGACGCGCGGCGGGCGGAGATCGAGGCCGCCGCGGTCTTCGTCACCCAGCTCGAACAGCCCCTGGCCGCGGCGGCGCGCGGCTTGCTGGTGGCGCGCGGCGCGGGGGTGACGACGATCCTCAACCCGGCGCCGGGCCAGCCGCTCCCCGACGAGATCCTCGCGCTCTGCGACTATGTCACGCCGAACGAGACCGAGGCCGAGACGCTGACCGGGGTGCCCGTGGGCGACATCGAGGGCGCGCGCGCCGCGGCGGCGGCGCTGGTCGCGCGCGGGGCCGGGGCCGCGGTGATCACCCTCGGGGCCAAGGGCGCGCTCTATCACGGGCCGGACCGGACGGAGCTGGTGCCCGCGACCTCCGCCGGACCGGTGGTGGAGACGACCGGGGCGGGGGATGCCTTCAACGGCGGGTTCGCCACCGGCCTCGCGCGCGGCATGGATCCGGTGGAGGCGATGCGCTTCGGCTGCGCCGTGGCGGCGATCTCGGTGACGCGGCCGGGCACGGCCCCCTCCATGCCGGATCTGGCCGAGGTCGAGGCGCTGCTGGCGCGGGGCTAGCCGGGTTTCCGCTTTCCGGCCGGGCCGCGCCGGGCGTGGCGCCGACGGCGGTCGGAATCCGGAATTCCGCCGTCGCGCTTGTCACTGGCAGCACCGCCCTCCATTACGGTGTCGAAGCGGTGCGCGCGGCGTTCGAGCGGCGCACCGGGACCGGAGTCGAAGACATGGGGCAGCGCTGCGGGCGCGCCGAGCCTGGGGGAAGAATGCAGCCTGCCGCCGAAAGCTTCGCGCCGTCCCGCCACCGGTCCGAGATCCGCCGAGCGGCCGGGAGCGCCGGGCCGTTCGGCGGCCGAGGCCGGGCTTCACTCGCGCGGGCGGGGCAGGGGGCGGCGCGATGATCCGGGCCTTCGTGGCCTTGCAGCCGCCGGAGGCGGTGGTCGGGGCGCTGGTGGCGGCGCAGGCCGGCCTGCCGGAGGGGCGGCCGGTGGCGCGGGAGAATTTGCATCTGACGGTTGCCTTTCTCGGCGAGCATGCGGGGCCGGTGATCGAGGACGTCCACTACGCGCTCTCCGCGATCCGGCTGCCCCGGTTCGATCTTTCCCTGCGCGGGCTCGACCTGCCGGGCGGCGATCGGGCGAAGGTGCTGGCCGCCGGGGTCGATCCGGAGCCGAAGCTGCGGCTCCTGCGCGACAAGGTGCTGCAGGCGGCCCGCGGCGCCGGGATCGACTTCCCGCGCGAGCGATACCTGCCGCATGTAACGCTCGCGCGCTTCAACGCCGGGCTGCGCGGCGAGGCGGCCGAGCGGATGCGCGCCTTCGTCCTCGACGGCGCGGGCTTCCGGACCGAGCCCTTCGAGGTGGCGGGATTCGCGCTCTGGCGCTCGCATCTGGGACGGTCCGGGCCGATCTACGAGGCGCTGGCCGAATATCCGCTCGCGGGCGGGAGAGCCGAGGGAGAAGGCCCATGAACTGGAACGTGCTGGCGGCGCTCGCGGTCGTGAGCGTCGGCGGGGTGGCGGTCGCGGTGCAGGCGCCGGTCAATTCGGCGCTGAGCCGGGCGATCGGGAACAACCTCTTCGCCGCGACGATCTCCTTCGGCGTGGGCTTCGTGCTGCTGCTGGCGCTCTCGACGGCGCGCGGGGCCGTGCCCACGCTCGGCGATCTGCGCGCCGCCCCCTGGTGGGCCTGGCTCGGCGGCGTTCTCGGCGCCCTCTATGTCTGGTCGGCGATCTACAGCGTGCCGAAGCTCGGGGTGGTGACGATGATCGCGACCCTGATCCTCGGCCAGCTGGTGGGGGCCATCGTGCTCGACGCCATCGGCGCCTTCGGCCTGCCGGTCAAGGAGATCGGCTGGCAGCGCATCCTGGCGATCGTGATGGTTGCGGGCGGGGTGATCCTGTCGCGGCTGTGACGCGCGTGCCGCGTCAGGTCGGCGGCCTTCGCCGTCGCCCCTCATCCCGCCCGTGGTCGGGTGTCCCCAGCCCGATCGACCCATGTCGATCGGCGGAAAGGCTGCACCTCCCTCGCCCTGCGTCACGGCACCGGGCGACCGGACCGGGCGACGCGCCATCGGCGCCTCGCCTTTTCGGTCCGGGGGGAAGGCGGTGCGGGCCGCGCGGGGCGCGGCCTTCCTTCTGTCCCGAGGCTCGGCCTCGGGCTGCGGTGTCGGTCGGGCGGCGGGGCCGTTGGAACGAACGGCCGCCCCTGCGCGAACACGAGATTCAATCGATGCAGTGAGAGCCAATGAACCCCGGCCCACCGGGGACATGCATCTGGAGGGGAAGGCCCTGCCGGCAGGCGCCGCGGCTCAGGCGCGTTCCACGTATTCCATGGTCTCGGTCGAGACGATCACCGCCTCGCCCTCGCCGACGAAGGGCGGCACCATGATGCGCAGGCCGTTGTCGAGGATCGCCGGCTTGAAGCTGTTGGCGGCGGTCTGGCCCTTCACCGCGGGCTCGGTCTCGACGATGGTGCAGGTGACCTTGTCGGGCAGCATCGCGTTGAGCGCCTCGTCCTCGTAATACTCGACCTGGATCGTCATGCCATCCTGCAGGAACGGCCGGCGCTCGCCGAAAATGTCGGCGGGGATCGTCACCTGATCGAAGGTGTCGGCATCCATGAAATGCAGCAGCCCGTCGGATTCGTAGAGGAACTGCTGGTCCTTCTGGTCCAGCCGCACCCGCTCGACCTTGTCGGCGGAGCGAAACCGCTCGTTGAGCTTGCGGCCGTCGCGGAGGTTCTTCATCTCCACCTGGGCGAAGGCGCCGCCCTTGCCGGGCTTGACGTGGCCGACCTTCACCGCGACCCAGAGCCCGCCGTCGTGGTCGAGGATATAGCCGGGGCGGATCTCGTTGCCATTGATCTTCGGCATGGGATTTGTCCAATCCATTCATCTGTTTGAAAGTCACGCGTGCTATAGAACTATGCTCGAGCGCTGGCAACTGCCGGCGTCGGCGCCGGTTCCTCCGCGGATCGCGCCTCGTGCAGACGATCCGGTCCGCCGGAAGGCCCGGCGGCGGGCCCCGCGGCCCGGCATCCGGGAAGTGTATCATGTCATCGAGTTCCGGGCTTCCGCCCGCCCCGCTCGCGCGCAATCTCGCCGCGCGCGGCTTTTCCAGTCTCACATCCGTGCAGTCCGCCGTGCTGGAGGCGATGCCGCAGCCGGGCGACCTGCTCGTCTGCGCGCCGACCGGCTCGGGCAAGACCCTGGCCTTCGGCATCGCCATCGCCGCGCGCCTGCTCGGTCACGCGGGCGAGGTCGTTCCGGGCGAGGCCCCGCGCGCGCTCGTTGTGGTGCCGACGCGCGACCTCGCTGCACAAGTCCACCGCGAGTTCCTCTGGCTCTTCGCGGGCACCGGGGCGCGGATCGCCTGCTGCACCGGCGGCACCGAGCTGCAGGCCGAGCGGGCGATGCTGGCGGCAGGGGCGGATATGGTGGTGGGGACACCGGGGCGGCTGCGCGACCATGTGGAGGCCGGCGCGCTGCGGCTCGGAGAGGTGGGCCTCCTTGTGCTCGACGAGGCCGACGACCTGCTGACGAAGGGTTTTCGCCCCGACCTCGACCGCATCCTGGCCGCGCTGCCGCGGGAGCGGCGGCTGCTCCTCTTCTCCGCGACGATGCCGCCGCGGGCCGAGGAACTGGCGCGGCGCCTTTGCGCTGGCGCGCGCATGGTGGCGGTGCACGACGCGGACGGAGCCCCGGGCGGGGTGGCGCTCCAGGGCGTGACGGTGCCGCCCGGGTCGGAGCGGGCGGTGATCGCGCGCCTCCTGCGCTATCATGCGGCGGGGGCGGCGCTGGTCTTCTGCCCGCGCCGCGCGGCGGTGACCGAGCTCGCCGACTGGCTCGCGGGCCGCGGGTTCCGGATTGTCAGCCTCTCGGGCGCGCTGTCGCGCGCCGAGCGCGAGGCGGCCCTCGCCGGGCTGCGCGCGGGCAGCGTGCCCGTCTGCGTCGCGACCGATCTCGCCGCCCGCGGCCTCGACCTGCCGAATGTCGATCTGGTGATCCATGCCGGCATGCCGCAATCCCCCGAGGCGCTGCTGCACCGCTGCGGCCGGACCGGCCGGGCCGGGCGCAGCGGGCTCGCGATCCTCGTGGTCGGCGCGGCGGAGCGTGCGAAGGCGGAGCGCTTCGCGCGTCGCGCGGGGCTCGCCCTGGAGTGGAGGGACGCGCCCGACGAGGCCGCGCTGCTCGCGCGCGACCACGAACGCATGCTGAAGGACCCGGCGCTCGGCCCGGCAGGGCCCGCCGATCATGCGGGCATCATCGCCCGGCTCATCGCGGCGCATTCGCCCGAGGCGCTGGCCCGGGCCTATGCCAGGCTCTGGCGCGCGTTGCGCCCCGTCCTGCCGATCTGAGGTTTCACCCTCTGCGCCCCTTGCGCCGCTCCCCGCGACGGGCTTTGCTCGGTCAAACGAGCAACGGAAGGCGCATGGGGTATTCGGCCTGGCAGATCCTTCGGAACGCGCTGGCGGGCGACCGGCACTGGCGCCCGGTCTGGCGCGACCCGACGCCGAAGCCCGCCTATGACGTGATTGTCATCGGCGGCGGCGGGCACGGGCTCGCCACCGCCTATTACCTCGCGAAGAATCACGGGATCCGCGATGTCGCCGTGCTGGAACGCGGCTGGCTCGGCAGCGGCAATATCGGCCGCAACACGACGATCGTGCGGGCAAACTATCTGCTCCCGGGGAATTCGGAATTCTACTCGCATTCGCTGAAGCTCTGGGAGGGGCTGGAGCGCGAGCTGAACTACAACGTGATGATGTCGCAGCGCGGCATCCTGAACCTCTGCCATTCCGACCCGCAGTTCGACGCCTTCGCCCGGCGCGGCAACGCCATGCGCTTCCAGGGCGACGATGCGGAGCTGCTGACCCGCGACGAGGTCCGGGCCCATGCGCCCTTCCTCAATTTCGACGACGCGCGCTTTCCGATCCGGGGCGGCCTGCTGCACCGGCGCGGCGGCACCGCGCGCCACGACGCCGTCGCCTGGGGTTTCGCGCGGGGCGCGGATGCGCGCGGGGTGGATCTGATCCAGAACTGTGAGGTCACCGGCTTCCGCATCGAGGGCGGCCGGGTCCGCGGCGTGGAGACCTCGCGCGGCTACATCGCCGCGAGGAAGGTCGGGATGGCGGTGGCCGGCCGGTCGAGCCAGGTCGGCGCCATGGCCGGGCTGCGGCTGCCGATCGAGAGCCATGTGCTGCAGGCCTTCGTGACCGAGGGGCTGAAGCCGGTGCTCCCGGGCGTCATCTCCTTCGGCATGGGCCATTTCTACATCAGCCAGTCGGACAAGGGCGGGCTGGTCTTCGGCGGCGACCTCGACTTCTACAATTCCTATGCCGCGCGGGGAAACCTGCCCATGGTCGAGCATGTGATGGAGGCCGGCATGGCGCTGATGCCGATGATCGGCCGGGCGCGGGTCCTGCGCAACTGGGGCGGGATCATGGACATGACCTCGGACGGCTCGCCGATCATCGACCGCACGCCGGTCGACGGGCTCTTCTTCAACGGCGGCTGGTGCTACGGCGGCTTCAAGGCCACGCCGGCCTCGGGCTGGTGCTTCGCGCATCTGATCGCGACCGGCACGCCGCATCCGGCGGCCGCGCGCCTGCGCCTGGACCGCTTCGCCAGCGGGCGGGTGCTGGACGAGGAGGGGACCGGTGCCCAGCACAACCTCCACTGATCATTCGGTCGCCACCCCGACCGCCGCGCCGGCGCCGGCGCCGAGCAGCGGCGCGCCGGCGACGAGGCCGGCCCCGCCGCCGATCAGGGCGCCCGTGGCGGCGCGTTTCTCCGTGGTTTCGCCGCAGGCCGCGACGAAAAGAAGGATTGCCGCGAGCGCGGCGAAGGCGAGCTTGCTCATGATGACGCTCCCTTGCTTTTCGAACTGCCCCGGGACAACGCGCGAGCAGGGCGTTTGGCTCCCCCGCAATGCTGGGTGCGCGGAAAGGCTCCACCCATGCGCCTGATCTGCCCGCTCTGCGGCGAACGCGACCTGCGCGAATTCGTCTATCGCGGCGCGGCGGTGCTGCTCCAGCGCCCCGCGCCGGAGGCGGGCGCGGCGGCCTTCCTCGACTATCTGGTGACGCGCGACAATCCGGCGGGGCCGAATGCGGAGCTCTGGCAGCACGAGGGCGGCTGCCGCGCCTGGCTGCGGGTGGTGCGCGACACGCGCGACCATGCGGTGCTCGAGGTTGCGCTCGCGCGCGAGTTGGCGCGATGAGCCGGCTGGCCAGCGGAGGGCAGATCGACCGCAGCCGCGATCTCGACGTGCTCTTCGACGGGCGCCAGCTGGTGGCGCATCCCGGCGACACCCTTGCCTCGGCGCTTCTCGCCAACGGCATCCGGCTGGTCGGCCGCAGCTTCAAGTACCACCGGCCGCGCGGCATCCTCGCCGCCGGCTCCGAGGAGCCGAACGCGCTGGTGACCATCGGCCATCATGCCGCGCGGATCCCCAACGTGCGCGCGACCATGCAGGAGGCGCATGACGGGCTGGTGGCCTTCAGCCAGAACCGCTGGCCCACGCTCGGCCTCGACCTGATGGCGGTGAACGATCTCGCTTCGCCCTTCCTCGGGGCGGGCTTCTACTACAAGACCTTCATGTGGCCCGCGGCCTTCTGGGAGCGGCTCTACGAGCCGCTGATCCGGCGCGCAGCCGGCCTGGGGCGGCTCGACACGGCGCCGGACCGCGATCCGCACGAGAAGGCCTTCGCCTTCTGCGACCTGCTGGTGATCGGCGCCGGGCCGGCGGGGCTGATGGCGGCGCTGACCGCCGGGCGGGCGGGGGCGCGGGTGATCCTCGCCGACGAGGATTTCCGCCTGGGCGGGCGGCTAAACGCCGAGCGGCTGGAGATCGGCGGCCAGCCCGGCGCGGCCTGGGCGGCGGTGGCTGTGGCGGAGCTGGCGGCCATGCCGAACCTGCGCCTGATGCCGCGCACCACGGTGACCGGCACCTATGACGGCGGCACCTATGGCGCGCTCGAACGCGTTTCCGAGCATGTCGGCCTGCCGCCCGAGCATGCGCCGCGCAACGCCTTCTGGCGGATCGTCGCGCGAAGGGCCGTGCTCGCCGCCGGCGCCATCGAGCGGCCCCTGGCCTTTCCCGACAACGACCGGCCCGGCATCATGCTGGCCGGCGCGCTGCGCGCCTATCTCAACCGCTGGTCGGTGGCGCCGGGCCGCCGGGCCGTGGTCTTCACCGACAACGACGACGGCTGGCGCACCGCGCGCGACCTGGCCGATGCCGGGGTGGAGGTCGCGGCGCTGGTCGACAGCCGCGAGGACGTGACGCTGCCCGAAGGCCCGTGGCGCGGCCATGCCGGGGCGGCGATCACCGGCACCCGCGGAAGGCGCGGGCTGAAGGCCGTGCGGCTGCGCGACCGGGCGGGGGAAAGCTGGATCGAGGCGGATTGCCTCGCGGTCTCGGGCGGCTGGAACCCCGCGCTGCACCTGAGCTGCCACATGAACGGACGGCCCGATTGGGACGCGGCGATCGCCGCCTTCGTGCCGGCGGCGGGCGCGGTGCCGGGGCTGGTGGCCGCCGGCGCGGCGGCGGGCGCCTTCTCCACCCGCGCGGCCCTCTCCGGCGGCGCGGCGGCGGCCGCGGCGGCGCTCGCCGATCTCGGCATCGCGGCGCTGCCGGTGGAGATCCCGGAGGCCGAGGATGCCCCGACCCGGATCGCGCCGCTCTGGCGGGTGCGGGGGGCGAAGGGCCGCGCCTGGCTCGACTTCCAGAACGACGTCACCGTCAAGGACGTGGCGCTGGCGGCGCGGGAGAATTTCGCCGCCGTCGAGCACATGAAGCGCTACACCACGCTCGGCATGGCGACCGACCAGGGCAAGACCTCCGGCGTCGCCGGGCTCGCGGTGCTGGCCGAGCTGACCGGGCGCGGCATCGCCGCAACCGGCACCACGACCTTCCGCCCACCCTATACGCCGGTGCCGATCGCCGCGCTCGGCGCCGGGGGCGCGGGGCAGGGGCTGGCGCCCCAGCGCTTCCTGCCCGCGCATGACGCCATCGCCGAGGCTGGCGCCGTCTTCGTCGAGGCCGGGCTCTGGTACCGTCCGAGCCATTATCCCGCGCCGGGCGAGACCGGCTGGCGCCCGGCCTGCGACCGCGAGGTCGGCCACGTGCGGAACGCGGTCGGGGTCTGCGACGTGACCACGCTCGGCAAGATCGACGTCCAGGGCCCGCACGCCGCCGAATTCCTCGACCGAGTCTATGCCAATACCATCTCGACGCTTGCCACCGGCCGGGTTCGCTACGGGCTGATGCTGCGCGAGGACGGCTTCGTCATGGATGACGGCACCGCCGCGCGGCTGGGCGAGATGCATTTCCTGCTCACCACCACCACGGCCGCGGCGGGACAGGTGATGGCGCATCTGGAATTCTGCGCGCAATGCCTCTGGCCGGAGCTCGATGTCGCGGTCCTCTCCGTCACCGAGCACTGGGCGCAGGTAGCCGTCGCCGGGCCGCGGTCGCGCGATCTCGTCAACGACATTCTCGCGCGCCCGGTGTCGGACGCCGATTTCCCTTTCATGGCCTGCGGCGAGGCGGCGGTGGCGGGCGTGGCGGGGCGGCTCTTCCGCATTTCCTTCTCCGGCGAGCATGCCTACGAGATCGCGGTGCCGGCGGGCCATGGCGCGGCGCTCTACGAGCGTCTCGTCGCCGGTGCCGCGGCGCGCGGTGGCGGCGCCTACGGGCTCGAGGCGCTCAACGTGCTGCGCATCGAGAAGGGCCTGCTCACGCATGCCGAGCTGCACGGGCGCACCACCGCCGAGGATCTCGGGCTCGGGCGGATGATCGCGACGGCCAAGGATTGCATCGGCAAGGTCAACGCGGCCCGTCCCGGCTTGAGCGGTCCGAGGCGCGAGCAGCTGGTCGGGCTCGCCCCGCTCGACCCGGCGGGGCAGCTGCTGGCGGGCGCGCATCTCGTGGCGCCGGGGGCCGATCCCCTGGCGGAGAACGATCTCGGCTACCTCACCTCGGCCTGCCACTCGCCGACCCTCGGCCACGACATCGCGCTCGGCTTCCTGCGCGACGGGCGGGCGCGGAGAGGCGCGGTGCTGCGCGCGGTCTGCCGGCTGCGCGACCGCGACACGGCCTGCCGCGTGGTGCCCTTGCCCTTCGTCGATCCCGAGGGAGGACGGCTGCGTGGATGAGCTCGCCATTCGCTCGCCATTCGAAGGGCTCGACCTGCCGATGGCGATCGGCGACGCGCGGCTCGCCGAGCTGCCCCGGGCGCCCATCCGCGTCATCGCGCCCTACCGCGGCCGCGAGGCGGCGGTCTCCGAGGCGCTGCGGGCCGCGCTCGGGTCGGGGCTGCCGCAGATCGGCCGCACGGTCCCGCTCGACGGGGGGCGGCTGATCTGGGCCGGGACCGGGCAATGGATGCTCACCGGCCCGGCGGCCGCGGCGGCGGTGTCGGCGCTGGCGGGGCTCGCGGCGGTGACCGACCAGAGCGACGGTTGGGCCGCGATGTGGCTCGAGGGGAGCGACGCGCGGGCGGTGCTGGCCCGGCTCCTGCCGCTCGATCTTGAACCCGCGGCCTTCCCCGAGGGCGCCGCGGCGCGCAGCCTCCTGCGCCATGTCGCCTGCCTGCTGGTCGCCGCCGGGGCGGGCTGGGAGATCCGCGTCCCGCGCTCCTTTGCCCGGACGGCGGTAGAGGACATTGCGGACGCGATGCGAAGCCTCGCCGGCCGCCGGGCGCTGGAGGCCGGCGGTCGCGGCGATCCCGCATGAGCCCGCCGGGACCGGAAAGCGCCGCGGCGATGCGCTCCGCGCTTGCGGGACGGCGCCCGGCCCGCTATGAGCGCGCTGGTCAGCCCCAGTAGCTCAGTCGGTAGAGCAACTGTTTCGTAAATAGTAGGTCGGCGGTTCGAGTCCGTCCTGGGGCACCACCAGATCCGACAAGCGCCTTTGTCCTACCGGTCGCCGCCGCGCATGTTCAGGCTGGCTGTCGGGCGGGCGGGCATGGCAGCGCCCGCAGCGGTCATATGTAATCCTACATTCAGCATCGCTCGGGAGAAGGCGCGGTGCCCGGTCGGACCGCCACGGTCACTCGGCGGCGGCCTGCCTGATTTCTCGGAGAACGAAGTCGATGCTTTGGCGAAGGGCCGTTTCGGGATCTGCCAGCGCGTGGACCGCTTCGGCGAAAGGCTCGAAGGAAACCGGGCTGGTATTTCCGGCCGCTTCCAGCGCACGCAGTTGTGGGATGTTCTGCAACCGGTCGTCGGCGTCCACGAGCACCCGGTGCGCGTCCAGCATACCGGCCACCGCGACCTCGGCATCGGTTACGCCGGAGATATGCACCAATCCGGTCCAGTCCGGGTAGACCTCGGCCTCGCCCGCGAGGTGATGATGGAACGTATCGTGCAGGATCCGGTAGACGTCCGCGCCGTCCGCTGCCTCAATCGCATCGATGGCCTCTGCCTTCGTGCGCATTGACGAGATCGGGAAGCCCAGCGGCTCGACCAGCCCCGCCAGCCCGCGCTCGCGCAGGATCGGGGCGATGTTCCTCAGGGCGAAGACAAGGTCGTCGCGCGATACCGCGGTGCCGTCGTTCAGCGGACACATCACCAGCGCTTCGGCTCCGCAGGCGGCCGAGTAATCGGCCATCTTCACCGCCCGCTCGGGCAGATCCCCGGACCAGACGTTGAAGGGATAGAGCGCGTTGATCGCCAGGATCCTGACGCCGGCCGCTTCGGCTGCGGCCTTCACTTCCTCGGGTGCGACATTGTTCACCACGTCGGGGATGTCGTTGCGGATCTCGACCCAGTTCGCGCCGAGGCGCCGTACCATGGCAAAGAAATCCTCGACCGAGAGCTTCGGCGCGGCGATGTGGTTGATCGCGAAGTCCATCTGACAGCCCCCTCATTCCCGGAGCGCCGGGCGACCGGCAAACCTCAGGCCAAGTCTATCGCAAGATCCTGCGCGCCGTTCCATAGAACCCTGCGGCCGAGTTCGGCCAACTGGTCGAGCCCGGATGTCACCGTCAGGAAATGGTTCCCCGCCAGCTGTCCCATCTTCGAGGAGAAATCGACCGCGCCATAGGCCAGCAGGATCTCCGTCTCGCTGATCCCGCCGGGATAGAGCAGGAATTGTCCCGGGGCGGGATGGCTGGTGTGGTTCTCGTAGCCGACGCCGAAATCCTCGTCGCCGAGCGGAACCCAGACGCCCTCGCCGCTCCAGCGCACATGGACGAGCTGGCTCACATAGGGAAGGCGCTCGCGGAAAGCGGCGACCGTCTGCGGGGCCTTGCCACTCTCCAGCCGGCCTTCAAACACCAGGCCGCCGGCGGTGATCTTCACATTGTCTGTCATCGGATAGTCCTTTTTTCATATGGTTATGCGGTTTTTCTCGCCAGACTTCTCAACGGCTTCCGCTGCATCGCCGTCCGGGCGGAGGTCAGCGCACCCTTCGTCCCGCTCGGCGAGGTCTGCCGGGGGTTCCGTGCAGGCTGAACCGCGCCTCCGGCTCCTTCACTGACCATCGCCCGAACCCGCCCGCGCCGGCCGGTCTCGGGCCAGGCGGGCCGCCAGGGCGACCAGCACCATCGTCACCAGCACGCTCGCCGCGAGGGCGGCCGCGAAAGCGGCGGTCGGGCCGAGCGGCGGCAACGCGAGCGCCAGCACGAAGGCGAAGGCGGCGAGGCTCGCGATGCCGAGCATGGTCGCGCGCAAGGTGGCGACGGCGATCGCCGAGCCCAGCCGCTGATGCAGCGTCACCGAGATCACCGTCATGCCGATCGGATAGGCGATCAGGAAACCGGCCCAGACCGGCCCGAGCCGATCCGCGGCCAGCGTCACCGCCGCCACCAGCAGCCCGGCGGCCAGGCCGCGCAGGACCAGCGACAGGAAGCTGCCGCCCGCCCGCGCCGGGCCATGGGGCCGCAGGAAGCGGGTCGCGAGAAACCGCGCCGCCAGCATCGACGCGGTGAAGATCGCGAGCCCCAGCCAGGGCGATGCCGGGACCAGGGAGAGCAGCGAGGCCGCCAGCAGCCAGGCGACCACCGCCGCGCCGATCGCCGCCCGCGAGCGCTCGGCGACGGCGACGTAGCCCAGGAGAAAGGCCTGCGTCGCCGCCAGCGAGGTCAGCGCCGCCGCCGCGGCATCGGCGCTGAAGGCGACGCTCTGGTCCCGGACCAGGAAGAAGAAGGCCGGGCCGATGACGATCGGCAATCCGGCCAGCGCGCCGCCGAGCTTCGGGCCGAGATGCTCGGCGGCGAGCGTGACGCCGACGACGATCGCGGCGGTGGCGAGGATCCGGACCGAAAGCTCGATCTCCGGCCCGAGGCTCATCGCGCCCGTCGGATCACTGCAGCGTGTCCGGGGTGCCGCATTCGAGAAACGCGCCCCGCCCGGCCTCGCCGACGCATTCGCCGCCGCGGATCACCACCTCGCCGCGCGAGAGCACGATCTCGGGCCAGCCCGTGACCTGGTGCCCCTCGTAGGGGGTGTAGTCGACGTTGTGATGCAGCATCGCGTTCGTGATCGTCACCTGCCGGCCCGGATCCCAGATGGTGATGTCCGCATCGGCGCCGACGGCGATCGTTCCCTTGCGCGGCATCAGGCCGTAGAGGCGCGCCGGATTGGTCGAGGTCAGCTCGACGAACCGGCGCAGCGAGATGCGCCCCTTGAGAACCCCTTCCGAGAACAGGAGCGGCAGCCGCGTCTCCACCCCCGGAATGCCGTTCGGCACATGGGCGAAGCTGGCCTTCTCGCCGGCCACCTTCTTGCCCTGCGGGTCGTCGTAGCGGAAGGGCGCATGGTCGGAGGAGAAGACCTGGAAGGTGCCGTCCTGGAGGCCGCGCCAGACGGATTCCTGGCTCGCGGTGTCCCGCGGCGGCGGGCTGCAGATATGCTTGGCGCCCTCGAAGCCGTCGAGGTCGAGATCGGCGGCGGTGAGGAAGAGGTATTGCGGGCAGGTCTCGGCGAAGACCCGGAGCCCCCGCTGGCGCGCGGCGGCGATCTGCTGTTGCGCCTCGCCGCCGGAGACATGGACCACCAGGACCGGCGCATCGACCACCTCCGCGAAGGAGATGGCGCGATGCGTCGCCTCGCGCTCGGCGATGGCGGGGCGGGCGGTGGCGTGATAGCGCGGCCCGGTGTTCCCGGCCCGCTCGAGCGCATCGGTCAGCCAGGCGATCACGTCCGAATTCTCGGCATGGACCATGGTCAACGCGCCCTCGCGCCGCGCCAGCGCCAGGACCTCGAGGATCTGGCGGTCGTTCAGCTTCAGGTCGTCGTAGGTGGTGTAGATCTTGAACGAGGTGTAGCCGTCGCGGATCAGCGCCGGCAGTTCCTGGCCCAGGACCTGCTCGGTCGGGTCCGTGACGATGAGGTGAAAGGCATAGTCGATGACCGACTTGCCGTTCGCCCGCTCGTGATAGTCGCGGACCGCCTCGCGCAGGCTCTGGCCCTTCATCTGGCAGGCGAAGGGAATGACGGTCGTGGTGCCCCCGAAGGCCGCCGACAGCGGCCCGGTGCTGAAGTCGTCCGCCATGCGCGAGCCGTCGGAGGTCGGCTGGTCGAAGTGGCAATGCGCGTCCACCCCGCCCGGCAGGACCAGTTTCCCGGTCGCGTCGATCTCCTCCCCCTGGCGGGGGAGGTCGGTTGCGAGGGCGACGATGCGACCGCCCCGGATGCCGATGTCGGCCTTGAACACCTCGGAGGCGGTTGCGACGGTCCCGCCGTGGATCACGAGGTCATAGAGTTCTGTCATGATCCGCCTCCTCAGCCGTACATGGTCCGCGGCAGCCAGGTCGCGATGCCGGGCAGCCAGATCAGCAGAAGCACGAAGAGGATCATGATGATGACATAGGGGAACGCCCCGCGGATGAGATCCGTGAACGGCCCGTCGTCCTGGCGAACGCCATGCACCACGTAGAGGTTCATGCCCACCGGCGGCGTGATCATGCCGAGCTCGCACATGATGATGATGAAGATGCCGAACCAGACCGGATCGACGCCCATCGAGGTGACGACGGGAACGGCGATCGGGATGGTCAAGACCATCATCGACAGCACGTCCATGAACATGCCGAGCAGCACGTAGAAGACGATGAGCACCAGCAGCAGCTCGGTGGCCGAGAGGCCGAGCGAGGTCACCCAGTTCGTCGTCGTCTGCGCCACGCCGGTCAAGGACAGCGTCACGTTGAGGATGAAGGCCGCGAGCACGATCAGCAGCACCATGCCGGTCGTGCGGGCGGTCTGGATGAAGCACCGGCCGAAGAACTCGGCGCTGAGATGCCCGCCGAACCCGACGATGATGAGCGCGGTGACCACGCCCAGTGCCGCGGATTCGGTCGGCGTCGCGATCCCGAGATAGATCGAGCCCATGACCACGAGGAAGATGATCGCCGGCGGGATCATCGCGGTCGAGGCGCGCAGCTTCTCCGCCAGGGGCACTTCCTCGATCTGGGTGGAGGTGTCGTTCCAGTTCCGGATGACGATCCAGAGCATGAAGAACACCACCAGCAGCAGCCCCGGGACGATCCCGGCCACGAAGAGCTGGCCGATCGAGGTCTCCGCGAGCGAGCCGTAGATCAGCAGGTTGACGCTCGGGGGGATCAGGATGCCCAGCGTGCCGCCGGCGGCGATGGAGCCCAGCGACTGCGCCTTGTCATAGCCCCGCTCGTTCAGGGAGGGCGTGGCGACCGTGCCGATGGTGGCGGCGGTGGCGACCGAGGAGCCGGAGGTGGCCGCGAACATCGCGCAGCAGCCGATGTTGGTGTGCAGCAACCCGCCCGGCAGGCGGTTCAGCCAGAGTGCGGTGGCGCCGTACATCTTGTCCGCCATGCCGGAGCGCAGCATCAGCTCCCCGAGCAGGATGAAGAGCGGGATCGCGGTCAGGAGGTTGTCGTTCATCACCGACCACATGACGGGGCCGGTGCTGTCCACCAGGGGCCAGCCGAAGGCGAGCACGCCGCCGATCACGCCCATGATCAGCATGACCGAAGCGATCGGGATGCCCATGAGCATGATCACGAGCATGACCAGGAAGGCTACGGCGATTGTTGTGATTCCGACCATGATTCAGCGACGCTCCAGATCAGAGAGTTCTTCGGCCAGTTCCTCCTGGGCGGTCTTCGGGTGGAATTCCTTGTTCAGGAGGTCGAACTGTCCAGAGAAGAAGAGGCGTGAGGCGCGGGCGAAGGCCCAGAGCGATGCCGCGGTGAAGATGAGCATCGCGATGTACCAGACCGTCTGCGGATAAATCAGCGGCGTGGACCAGGCGGTCGGCGCGGTGGAATTGTAGCTCAGCGTGTCGCGGATCACCGTCCAGATGTAGCGGGCGACGAAGAGGCCGAAGAGCGCCAGCGACAGCGACGCCAGCCAGCTGAGGAAGGCCTGCACCTTGGGCGAGAACCGGCTGTAGAGCAGGTCGATGCGGATATGGGCGCGCTCGGAGAGCGCGATGGTGAAGGCGAGCGCGCCGCTGACGGCGAGCACGTAGCCGCCGAGCTCGTCGGCGCCCTGCAGCGAGGCGCCGAAGACCTTGCGCATGATGGTCTCGAGCGTCACGAAAAGCGACAGACCGATCAGGAGCAGGCCGAAGAGCCAGCTGATGATGTTGATGAAACGATGCATGAAACCCCCCTGTGGAACCGAGGCCGCGGCCCGGTGAGGGGCCGCGAGCCGGTCGGCTTCGCCTATTTGGCGACGCGCTTGCCGACGGTGTCCATCCACGCCTGTGAGCATTCCTTGAAGGTCACATCGCAGACTTCCGCCCAGGCCGGGAACGACACGGCCATCAGCCCGTCGGAGACCACCGCGAGATCCGCGTCGGAGACGGGAGCCTCGGTGAGATTGAAGGGCTTGTTCAGCTCGCAGGGGGTCTTGCCGACGTTGCAGTTCATCGCGTCGTCATAGAGCTCCTTCGAGTAGACCCAGATCTCGTCGACCAGCCCGTCGAAGGCCGCCTGGATCTTCTGCTGCTCTTCCGGGGAGAAGCTGTTCCAGGTGTCGAGGTTCATGCCGTAGCCCTGGATCGCGAAGCGGAAGGACAGCGGCAGGACATGCGTGGTGACTTCCGGCCAGTCCGAGGCATTGGCCGAGCTCGGCCCGGTGATGGCGCATTCCACGACGCCGCGCGCCAGGGACTGATAGACCTCAGAGAAGCCCATCTGGACCGGAATGGCGCCGATCGATTCGATGAACTTCGAGAGCGTCTGGTCATCGGTGCGGATCTTGACCCCGTTGAGGTCGGAAAGCCCGTTGATCTCGCGGTTGCAGAACAGGACCTGCGGCCCGAAGGGCCAGAGCCCGAGCAGCTTGGTGTTGAAGTTCTCCTGCAGCTGCTGGTCGACGATCGGGCCGAATTCCTTCATCGTTTCCCGGCCGTTGTCGTAGTCGGTGTTAAGGCCGACGAGGTCGAGCCCCATGATGGAGGGCGCGTCGCGGCTGACCTGCTGCAGGCGCAGCGAGACGATGTCGAAGAGGCCGGATTTCAGGATGCGCAGCTCCTCGGCGCCCTTGACGCCGGTCTGGTCGAGCGTCTGGAAGTTGGCCGCCACGTCGAGCCCGGTCTTCTCGGCGAAGTTCTGGAAGAAGGGGCCTTCCTTGTTCTTCTGGATCTCGCCCGTCGCGCCGGGCTGGCCGAGCGCCTTGAGCGTCCGGGTCTCGGCGGTGGCCGCGGTGGCGAGCAGGCAGCTCAGCGCCAGCGCGGTCAGGGTTGTCAGTCTCCTCATGTGCATCTCCTCCGTTGGCACAAGTTGGTCGTGAAAGGGCCGCGCGATCAGTCGTTGTCCTGATCCGCGAGGCTCAGCATGTCCGGGGAGGCGTCGATCCTCCCGCTGACGAATTCGCCGACGAGAAAGCCCGTCCGCAGGACATGGTCGCGCATCAGCATGCTCGCCCGCTGGACGTCCTTGTCGTTGACTGCCTGCATGAAGGCCTGGTGCTCGGACATCGCCTCGCTCCAGCGGCTCTTCGAATGCAGCGCAAAATACCGGACCCGCCGCGAGCGGGTCATCAGACCGGCATGCATGTCCCGCAGCACCGGGTTGCCGGAGAGCGCGACGATCCGGTTGTGGATGTCGAAATCCTTCTGGAAGCACTCCCGCCGCTGTTTCGCCTCGTAGAGGTCGATCATCCGGTCGTGCATCCGGTTGAGCCGCGCGAGATCGGCCGGCGACATCCGCGCCATCGCCAGTTCCAGCGCGACCCGCTCGAGATTGGCCAGCACCTCGAACTGCTGCACCACCTCCTCCGCCGAGATCGTCGACACCACCGCGCCGCGGTTGGGATAGAAGTCGACCAGTCCCTCGACCTCCAGAACCCGCAGCGCCTCGCGCAGCGGGGTCCGGGAAATGTTGAAGAGCTCGCAGAGCTCGGCCTCGATCAGCCGCACGCCGGGCGCCAGCTCGCCGGCGATGATCATCTCGCGCAGCGTCTCGACCGCCTCGGCATGCAGCGAGCGCCGCCGCAGCGGACGCTTGATGGGCAGGGTGGGGCGTACCGTTTCCATGGCGACAGTATCGCAACAAAACCCCTGCTAGGGAAGAAAAATATATTGTGTAAAATCAACTGATTAATAACATATTGCATACAATCATACAATCCTGCTATGCTGCCCTTGCCGAGAAAGGAAGGGATTCGCATGCCAAACGATCGAACGCTGATCGGCGTCCTGACGCCGTCGTCCAATACCGTGCTCGAACCGCTGACCAGCGCCATGGTCGCGGATCTGCCCGACGTCTCCGCCCATTTCGGACGGTTCACGGTGACCGAGATCTCGATGAAGGAAGGCTCGCAGTCGCAGTTCGACCTCGAGAACCCGCTCGCCGCCGCCCGGCTCCTGGCCGATGCGCGCGTGGACGCCATCGTCTGGAGCGGCACCTCGGCCAGCTGGCTCGGTTTCGAGCGCGACCGGGATCTCTGCGTCAGGATCGCCGCCGAGACCGGCATTCCCGCCGGTTCCTCGGTGCTCGCCATCAACGACCTCTTCGCCGCCGCGGGCGTGAAGACCTTCGGCCTCGTCAGCCCCTATGTGGAGGACGTGCAGGAGCGCATCGTCGCGAACTACGCCCGCAACGGCCTGCAATGCGTGGCCGAGCGGCACCTGAACGAGACCGTGAACTACGCCTTCGCCGAATTCGACGAGGCCACCATCGCGGCCCAGATCCGCGCGGTCGCCGAGGCCGGGCCGGATGCGATCACCGTGATGTGCACCAACATGCGCGGCGCCCGCATCGTACCCGAACTGGAGGCGGAGCTGGGAATCCCGATCTTCGATTCCACCGCCGCCGCGGTCTGGACGGGAATGAAGCTGGCCGGCGACGACCCCGCCCGGATCCGGAACTGGGGACGGCTCTTCGCGATGTAGGCGCCGCGCGACAGGAGGGGAGCCCGAGATGACCGAACCCTGGACCCTGAGCATCGCCGAGCTCGCGGATCGCTTCCGCAGCGGCGAGACCGATCCCGTCGCCGTGGTCGAGGCGTTCCGGCGCCGCATCGCCGACCGGGATCCGGTGCTCAACTGCTACGTGGCGATGAACCCGACGCTCGACGCCGAAGCCCGCCGGAGCGCGGCCCGCTGGCGCGACGGCGCGCCGCTCTCCGCGCTCGATGGCGTGCCGATCGCGGTCAAGGACAACCTGGTCGCCGCCGGCATGCCCGCGACCTGGGGCAGCGCCGCCTTCGCCGGCGACATCCGCGCCGCCGACGAGCTTCCGCTCGCGCGGCTGCGCGCTGCCGGGGCGATCGTGCTCGGCAAGACCAACACGCCGGAATTCGCGGTCGACGGCTATACGAGCAACGCGCTCTTCGGCACGACCCGAAACGCCCTGAACCCGGACCTGACCCCCGGCGGCTCCTCCGGCGGCTCGGCCAGCGCGGTCGCCGCCGGCATGGCCATGGCGGCGCTCGGGACCGACGGCGGCGGGTCGATCCGGCGGCCGGCCGGCTATACCGGGCTCTACGGGCTCAAGCCCGGCATCGGCGCGATCCCGCGCTCGGGCGGCCTGCCGCAGGTGCTGCTCGATTTCGAGGTCGTCGGCGGGCTCGCCCGATCGGTCGCCGATCTGCGGCTGCTGCACGATTGCCTTGCGGGGTCGGACCGCCGGGATCCGGCATCGCGGACCTATCCGCGGGTGCCGGCCTCCGCCGGGCTGCTGCGCATCCTGCATGTGCCGACCCTCGCGGGCCAGCCCTGCGACCGGGCCATCCTCGATGCCAGCGAGCGAGCCGCCGAGGCGATGCGGAGGCTCGGCCATCTGGTCCAGACGGCCGAGATGCCGGTGGACCTCGCGGCGCTGAACGCGGTCTGGCCGCGGATCGCGCGGATCGGACTGGCAAGGATGTTCGACGCCGCCCCGCAGCTCGCCGTCAGGGCCTCGCCGCCCTACCTGGAGATGGCGGCGGAGGGCCACGATCTCCCGGCGGTGCAGCTCTGGGAGATCTTCGACATCGTCCAGGAGCTGCGCCGGGACGTCGCGCGGATCTTCGCGGATTGGGATGTCGTGATGATGCCCTGCGCCGCCGCGCGCCCCTGGGCCGCCGCGACCCCCTATCCCGACACCATCGACGGCCGGAGCGTCGGCCCGCGCGGCCATGCGATCTACACCGGCTGGGTCAATGCCGCGGGCATCCCTGGTCTGGCCATTCCCGTCGGCCCGCCGGTCGAGGGCATCCCGGTCGGCCTCCAGCTCATCGCCGACATCGGGCAGGAGGATCTCCTGCTCGAGCTCGCGGCCGACTACGAACGGGCCGCGCCATTGCAACCCGCCGGGCAGCGCGGATAGACCGGCCTTGCAGGGACAGGCAAAAGGGCAGGGGCGAGATGGGTGACGCGGCTTTCATGCAGGAGGCGATCGAGCTCGCCCGCGCAGACGTCGGCAGGGGCGGCCGTGCCTTCGGTGCGTGCCGGTCCGGGACGGCCACGTGATCGCCCGCGCCGCCGACTGGATGGAGGCCGAGCACGACCCGACCGCCGATGCTGAACCGGTGGCGCCCGGCGACGCCGGGCAGCCCGAGCTCTACCGCCTCCGGGCCGCGCAATCGGCAATGACGGCCTAGGATCCGAAGATGACGAGCCTGGCGAATGCGCCTGCCTCGCGGCGTGCCGCGCTGGCCTTCCTGATCGTGGTGATCGCACTCAACCTGCGGCCCTTCCTGGCGGCGCCGGGCCCGATCCTGCCGCATATCGCCGCGGACACCGGGCTCAGCCTCGGCGCATTGTCGCTCCTGACCCTCCTGCCGATGATGCTGATGGGGATCGGGGCCTTCGCGTCGCCGCCAATCCAGGCCAGGATCGGCACGCGGCGCGGGCTCCTCTCGGCGCTCGGGCTCCTGTTCCTGGGGGGCGCGCTCCGGCTCTTCGCCGCGAACGGCATGCTCCTGATCGCGACGGCGCTCCTATGCGGCGCGGGTGCGGCCTTCATTCAATCGGCGCTTCCCGGGCTGATCAAGGAGAAGTTCCCCGCGAGCGTCGCGGGCATGACCGGGCTCTATTCCGCGATGATCATGACGGGCGGCGCCCTGGGCGCGCAGCTGACGCCGGCGCTGGTGGAAAGCGGCTGGCCCTGGTCCTCGGCGCTCGCCGTCCTGTCGCTGCCGGTGCTCTTCGCCCTGGCGGTCGCCGCCGGGCTCCTGTCGGAAACGCGGGTGGTCCGTCCCGAGCGCGGCCTGGTCGCCCGGCTCCTCCGCCGACGCAGGACCTGGGTCCTGATGGCGGCCTTCGGCCTGATCAACGGCGGCTATTCGTCGATGATCGCCTGGCTCGCGCCCTATTACCAGGCGCAGGGCTGGAGCAGCGCCGAGAGCGGCATCCTGATCGCGATCATGGCGATCAGCCAGGGCTTCGGCGCCGTCGTCCTGCCGCTGCTCGCCCGCAACCGGACCGACCGCCGTCCCTGGCTCTGGACCAGCATCGCCATGCAGGCCGCGGGCTTCGCCGGACTGGTGCTCGCGCCGTCGGTGCTGCCTGTGCTCTGGGTGGTGCTCTGCGGCGTCGGACTGGCCGGCAGCTTCGCGCTCTGCCTGATCGTGGCGCTCGATCACCTTCCGAACCCCGCCCAGGCCGGCCCGCTCGCCGCGCTCATGCAGGGCGGCGGCTTCATCGTCGCGGCCACCCCGCCGCTCATCCTGGCGGGCATCCACCAGGCCACGGGAAGCTTCGCCGGCGGCTGGATCATGCATCTCGTCTGGATCGCCGCAGCCACCGTCCTCGTCGGCCGCTTCGTCCCGGAACGCTATCCAGAGGTCATGGGACGGGATCTTGCCGGCGGAGCGATCGGCCGCGCATGAAGATGGAAGATCGGACGACAACGGACTGATATCGTGTCCGTTTGATTGCTTCTAACCACCGCCCGCCTGCCGTGGCGACGCTGCCTTCCCCCGCGGATTTGGCAGGTGACAAATCCGCGCGCGCCTGCCTGCCCCCGGCAGGCGCGACAAGCGCGCCCGCCAGGCACGCGCGCGCGGATTGCCAACTGACTGTGGAACCCGACCGCCCCCCCTCGACCTCCACGCTCACGCGCTCCGGTCGACGAACCGGCGCGAGGCAGTGCCTCGCCATCGCCGGTTCGGAGCTCCCCCTTGCCGATCGAGTCGCCCGGATGTCGTATGGCCAAGCCTTACGATTTCCGGCACGGGCTTCGAAGCACGCCGCATGCGCAATCCAGCCGCGCTTCCGGATCGGGCCGTGCCCGCCCGTCCCGGAATCAGGGGATCAGGATCTCGTCGGTGCGGGCGAGGCTCAGGACCTTGCGGGCCTGTTCGTCGAGCAGGTCGAGGTCGAGGCTCCGGTCCGAGAGCCGGCGGGTCTTGTTCTCGATCGCGGCGCGCTCGGACTTGAGCGCTGCGAGCTCGCCGCGCAGCTTCGCCTCCTGCGCCTCGATCTGGAACAGCCGGAAGAGCCCGTGCTCGCCCTGGAGCGCGGCGAAGCTCAGGTAGCCCATCATCGCGATGAGCGCCGTGGCGAAGAGCGCGCCGCCGAACTTTCTGCGCCCAGGCTCCGATTGGATATGCATTTCAGCCCGTTGCGAACTCTACCTGCCTCGCGCGCGACCATGACAGAAATCCGGGCGAAAGGGAATCCCCCAATTCGCCCGGGCCTTCCGATGTGCGGGAGGGGCAGCCTCCCCGCTGACCGACACCGGTCAATCGGGCCGGGAACGATCGGCCCCCGAGTGGGGTGAGCGTCGACAGAGAGGGCCCGGTGTCAGTCGCGGCCCTTGTAGATCTCCACGAGCTTGCCCAGCATGGCGAGCGCATCCTCGCGCGAGCGCTGGAAGGTGTTGCGCCCGATGATCGAGCCGTTGCCGCCGCCATCGCGGATCGCGCGGGCGTCGTCATAGACCGAATCCGCCCCCTTGGCCGCCCCGCCGGAGAAGACAATGATCCGCCGCCCGCCGAAGGCCGAGCGGACGCAATCCGCGACCCGGGCCGCCTGGGTCGAGATGTCGATCTTATTGTCGGTATAGGACTTCTTCGCTTCCTTCTGATCGAGGAAGTCGCTCGCGAGTTTGACCTTGATGACGTGCGCGCCGAGCAGGGCCGCGATCTGCGTCGCATAGGCGGTCACGTCGATCGCCGTCTCGCCGTCCTTGGAAAGCTCCTCGCCGCGCGGATAGGACCAGATCACCGTCGCGACGCCGACCGATGCCGCCTCGGCGCGCATCGCGGCGATCTCCTCGAACATCTCGAGGCTGGCGGTGGAGCCGGGATAGATCGTGAAGCCGATCGCCGAGCAGCCGAGCCGCAGCGCATCCGCGACGCTCCCGGTGATCGCCTGGTCCTTGGGGGCGGCGCCGGGCAGCAGCGAATTGGAGGAATTGACCTTCAGGATCGTCGGGATCTGCCCGGCGAAGCTGTCCGCGCCGGCCTCGAGCATGCCGAGCGGCGCGGCATAGGCGTTCAGGCCCGCGTCGATGGCGATCTGGTAATGGTAATGCGGGTCATAGGCCGCCGGGTTCGGCGCGAAGCTGCGCGCGGGTCCGTGCTCGAAGCCCTGGTCGACCGGCAGGATGATCATCTTGCCGGTGCCGCCGAGCTTGCCGGCCATCAGCATGCGGCAGAGATTGGCCTTCACTCCCGGGGTTTCGCCTTCGTAATTGGCGAGGATCTTCTGGACTGTGCGCGTGGCCTTCATGGTCTTCTCCGTTGGTGAGGTGCTGCGGGCTCAGCCCTGTTCGAGTGCGGCGACGCCGGGCAGCGTCTTGCCTTCAAGCCATTCCAGGAACGCGCCGCCGGCGGTCGAGACATAGGAGAACGCCTCCGCCGAGCCGCTGGCGTTGAGTGCCGCCACCGTATCGCCGCCCCCGGCCACCGAGAGCAGCCGCCCGGCGCGGGTCAGGCTCGCCGCCTGGCGCGCGGCGGCATCGGTCGCGGCGTTGAAGGGGGCGATCTCGAAGGCGCCGAGCGGGCCGTTCCAGACCAGCGTGCGCGCCTCGCCGAAGGCGACGGCGATGCGCGCGATCGTCGCCGGGCCGGCGTCGAGGATCATCGCATCGGCCGGGCAGGCGCTCGCCGGCACGATCTCATGGGCGGCACCCGCCTTGAATTCCCGCGCCACCACCACGTCCACGGGCAGCAGGATCGTGCAGCCGCCGGCCTCGGCCTTGGCGAGGATCTCGCGCGCGGTGCCGGTCATGTCATGCTCGCAGAGCGACTTGCCGACCTCGAGGCCCTGGGCGGCGAGGAAGGTATTGGCCATGCCGCCGCCGATCACGATCGAATCGACCCGGTCGATGAGATTGCCCAGGAGCTCCAGCTTGGTCGAGACCTTCGCCCCGCCCACCACCGCCATCACCGGCCGCTCGGGCTTGCCCAGCGCCTTTTCCAGCGCGGTCAGCTCCTCCTGCATCAGCCGCCCGACGCAGGAGGGCATCAGATGCGCGATGCCTTCGGTCGAGGCATGGGCCCGATGCGCCGCCGAGAAGGCGTCGTTGCAATAGGCGTCGCCATTGGCGGCCAGCGCCTTGGCGAAATCCGGGTCGTTGGCTTCCTCTTCCTTGTGGAAGCGCGTGTTCTCCAGAAGGAGCACGCCGCCCGCCGGCAGATCCCCGATCGCCTTGGCCGCGGCCTCGCCGATGCAATCGCCGGCGAAGGCCACCGGCCGGCCGAGCGCCTGCTCCAGCGCCGGGAGCACCACCCGCAGGCTCATCTCGGGCACCGGCTTGCCCTTCGGCCGCCCGAAATGCGCCAGCAGCACCGACTTGCCGCCCTTGGAAAGGATGTCCCTCAGCGTCGGCAGGATCCGCTCGATCCGCGTCGCGTCGGTGACCTTGCCGTTCTCCACCGGCACGTTGATGTCGACGCGGGTCAGCACCACCTTGCCGTCGAGATCCATGTCGTCGAGCGTCTTCCAGCCCACGGCCGCCTCCCCCTAGAGCAATCCCTCGACCTCGCCCACCACCGCCTCGGCGGTGATGCCGAAATGCGGATAGAGCGCCTCGATCGGCCCGGAGCCGCCGAAGCCGGCCATGCCGACGAAGCCTGCCTTCTTCTCGGCGCCGCGCTCGCCGCAGAGCCAGCGGTCCCAGCCGAAGCGCACCGCCGCCTCCACCCCGACCCGCACCGGCCCGGCGGGCAGCACCGACTTGCGGTATTTCTCCTCCTGGGCCGCGAAGAGCTCCCAGCAGGGCATGGAGACGACGCGCGTGCCGATGCCCTTGCGCTCGAGCAGGATCCGCGCCTCGAGCGCGATTTCCACTTCCGACCCGGTGGCGATCAGGATCGCCTTGCGCCGCGCCACTGCCTCCTCGAGCACATAGGCCCCGCGCGCAGTCAGGTTCTGCCTCGTGTGCCGCGTGCGGACCGTGGGCAGGTTCTGCCGGGTCAGCGCCAGCACCGAGGGCGTGCGCAGGCTCGTCAGCGCGAGCTCCCAGGCCTCCGCCGTCTCGATCGTGTCGGCGGGGCGGAAGACCTGCATGTTCGGCGTCGCCCGCAGCATCGCCAGATGCTCGACCGGCTGGTGCGTTGGCCCGTCCTCGCCGAGGCCGATCGAATCGTGGGTCATCACATAGACCACCCGCGTGCCCATCAGCGCCGAGAGCCGCATCGCGCCGCGCGCGTAATCGGCGAAGCAGAGGAAGGTGCCCCCATAGGGCACCACCCCGCCATGCACGGCCATGCCGTTCATCGCCGCGGCCATGCCGTGCTCGCGGATGCCGTAATGGATGTAGCGCCCGCCTCGGTTCTCCGGCGCGAAGGTGCCGAGGCCCTTGGTCAGCGTGTTGTTCGAGCCCGTCAGATCCGCCGAGCCGCCCAGGGTCTCGGGCATCACCGAATTCACCACCTCGAGCACCAGCTCCGAGGATTTGCGCGTCGCCACCTTCGGGGCGGACTCGACCGTCGCCTTGCGGAAGGCGGCGAGCGCCGTGCCGAGCTTCTTCGGCGCCTCGCCGGCGACGATCCGCTCGAATTCCGCCTGCTTGGCGCCCGATAGCTTGCCGAAGCGCGCCTTCCAGGCGGCATGGGCCTCCGCACCGCGGGCGCCGATCCCGCGCCAGCCGCGCAGCACCTCCTCGGGGATCTCGAAGGGCGCCCAGGGCCAGCCGTAGATCTCGCGCACCTTCGCGATCTCCTCGGGACCGAGCGGCGAGCCATGGGCGGCCTTGGTGTCCTGCTTGCTCGGGGCGCCGAAGCCGATATGGGTGCGGCAGTCGATCATCGCCGGCCATTCGCTCTGCTTGGCCTCGATGATCGCCCGCTCGATGTCGTCCGGGTCGTGCCCGTCGCATTCATGCACCGACCAGCCGGCGGCCTTGAAGCGCTGCTTCTGGTCGGTGACGTCCGAGAGGATCACCTTGCCGTCGATCGAGATGCCGTTGTTGTCCCAGAAGACGATGAGATTCGAGAGCTTCTGCTTGCCCGCGAGCCCGATGGCCTCGTGGCTGACGCCCTCCATCAGGCAGCCGTCGCCGGCGATGACCCAGGTGTGGTGGTCGACGATCTTGCGCCCGAAGCGGGCCTGCAGCGCCTGCTCGGCCATCGCCATGCCGACCGCATTGGCGAGCCCCTGGCCGAGCGGCCCGGTGGTCGTCTCGATCCCCGCGGCATGGCCGTATTCCGGGTGCCCGGCGGTCTTCGAGCCGAGCTGGCGGAAGTTCCGCAGCTCGTCGAGCGTCATGTCCTCGTAGCCGGTGAGGTAGAGCAGACCGTAGAGCAGCATCGAGCCATGCCCGGCCGAGAGCACGAAGCGGTCGCGATCCGGCCAGAACGGCGCCTTGGCGTCGAACTTCAGATGCCGGCCGAAGAGCACGGTGGCGACGTCGGCCATGCCCATCGGCATGCCAGGATGGCCGGAGTTTGCCTTCTGCACCGCATCCATCGCCAGCACGCGCAGGGAGCAGGCGCGCATCCAGTGGTCGGGGTGGCGGGCACGCAGTTCGGAAATATCCACGGGATCTGGCCTTTCTCGCGCAGGGCGCGGCCGTTCCGCGACGGGGCCGCAAGAATGGCCGCACTGATACCAGCCGGCCGCCTCGGGTCAAGGCGCTTTCCGAGCCGGGCGCGGGCGCTCGCCGGCCGCCGCCGGGGCCCCGGCGCACCTTCATTCGGGAAAACAGCGGCCTGAGCGCGGTTCCGCAGCCATGACGCAAAGGCGGGCGGCAAGGGCCCTGCGCGCGCCGCGATCGCCCGCCCTGGCGCTGGCACCGTGTCCGTGACAGATTGCAATGTCGGGGGGTGGTGCCTAAAACGGGGCGACCGAACTCGAAAGCGCAGGACATGAGCCAGATCAGCGAACTAGAAAACCGGTTCACCGTCGCGTTGAACCGTCTCCGCGCAGGAATCGAAGATCGCCCGAAACCCGCCGCCGCTCCGACGGATGCCTCCCTCGCCCGGCGCGTGGAAGAGCTGGAAAAGGAACGGGTTGCACTCAATGCCGAACTCGAGCGTCTCCGCGAGAAGCGGGACCGGGACGTGGCGCATCTCGACGAGCTCATCGCCCAGCTCAAGCCGCTGATCGAGGAGGTCTGACATGCCTGAACTGACGCTTGAGATCGGCGGCCGTCTTTATGAGGTCGCCTGCGAGTCGGGGCAGGAAGCCTCGCTCGAACGCGCCGCGGCCCTGCTCGACGCCGAGGCCAGCCGTCTCACCGACGAGATGGGCCGCTCGGTGGAGAAGCGCATGCTGCTGCTCGCGGGCCTGATGCTCGGCGACACGATGATGGCGGTCGAGCAGCGCCTCGCCAATGCCGAGGAGCGCATCCGCTCCGCCGAGGAGCGCGCGCGCATCGCCGAGGCGAAATCGGCGATGCTCGCGGCCAATGCGCTCAAGCTCGAATCGAGCATGCATCATCGCGGCGCCCAGGCCGAGATCGACCGGCTCCAGACCGAGAACCAGGCGGCGATGGAACTGCTCTCGCAGGTCCTCGCCGAGGTCGACGCCCTCGCCGACGCGGCGGAGCGCCGCTGACCGGCAGGGCAGGGCGCCTGCACCGGCTCGCCCGATCGGTTGAGACAGCGGCGTAAACCCGCTCGCATCATCCGGAATTCGGCCGTGCCCGGCACCGTCGCCGCGGGCGCGGTCTGTATTGCGATCGGCCGGGCAGGGAAGCCGGGCGGCGGTGCCGGAGCGGAGCGCGATGGCCTCATCGGGGATGATGCCATTCTGCCGGCCGGGGTTCCGCGATCGCTTGCCGGCATCGTGGATCCTCTTTGCGGCCTCCCCCCCTGAAACCGCTCCCGAGACGAGCTGCCGCACCGATCCCGCCGCTCGCGCGGCACGACCTTGACGGCGTTGCGGCGCGGCGGAGCGCCCGGCCCATCGGACCGGCGGTCATCGCCTGATTGGGCGGATCGGGAAGGGCTCACGGGACTTGGCCGCTGTCCATGACCCAGGTCAAGGCGCGGCCGCGCCGAGTGGCGCCTATTCTGTGGAATTCATATATCTAGGGAGGGTAACATGGAACCCAAGACCGGTTTCCCGTCCATTTCTGCATTGGCCATCCTGGTCTGCCTTCTCGGGACCGACGCAAGTGCCCTCGACGACGAAGCGCAGATCATCCTTGGCCGATCCGAATACATGGGCCACTGCGCCGTCTGCCACGGGCCGGAAGGGAAGGGCGACGGCCCCGCGGCCGAAGCGATGGTCGTCGAACCTGCCGATCTGACCCAGATCGCCGTGCGCTATAGCGGCCAGTTTCCGTCGGACCAGATCTATCGCGTCATCGACGGGCGTGAGGCGATCAATCCCCACGGCGACCGGTCGATGCCCATCTGGGGCTACCGCTATTGGGACGAAGCGCAGGCGCGGGCGAACCAGGTTCCCCTGGACGTGGACCGTCAGGCGATCGTCCACGGCCGCATCACCGCGCTGGTTCGCTACCTCGAATCCATCCAGGCGCAGTAGCCTCCGCTTCCGACCTGCTTTCCGGAAGTGCGCAAGGTTGGCGGTGCGCCGGGCCGGGCAGGGATGAAAACGTACCTGCCTTAGGGCATGCAGGCGCAAGCGCTCGCTTTGCGGCCAAATCCGCAAGTTCCGAAGGGGCCGGTCGCTTCACCTGAAGTCCGTGACTCCTTTGGCCCTGCCGTCAAACGCACCGACCGCCGCGGCAAGCAAGCGCCGGAAGGCGTCAGCGATTGGCCTCGCGGATCTTCTCTGCGGCGTCCTTGTCGTAGGCGATGCCCTCTTTGGCGAAGAGTTCGTCGAGCTCGCCCGAGAGCGTCATCTCGGTGACGATGTCGCAGCCGCCGACGAACTCGCCCTTGACATAGAGCTGCGGGATCGTCGGCCAGTCCGAGAAGCTCTTGATGCCGTTGCGGATCGCCTCGTCGGCAAGCACGTTCACGTCCTTGTAGTTCACGCCCATGTAGTTGAGCACCCCCGCGACCCGGCTCGAGAAACCGCATTGCGGCATCTGGGACGTGCCCTTCATGAAGAGTACCACGTCGTTGGCCTCGATATCGGCCCTGATCGCGTCATGGGCCGGGTCGGTCGCGCCGTCGGTCATCGTCAGTTCTCCGGTGCTTTGGTTGTCAGGGCGAGGGCATGGAGTTCGCCGTTCGATCCGTCCATGCGTCCGCGCAGCGCGGCATAGACCAGCTGATGCTGCTTCACCCGGTTGAGGCCGCGGAATTCCTCGGCCGTCACGGTGGCCGCGTAATGGTTGCCGTCCCCGGCCAGATCGGTGATCTCCACGACCGCCGTGGGAAAGGCCTCGCGGATCAGCCGCTCGATGTCGGCGCCTTCCATGGCCATGGGGCTCCCCTCCGCCGCTACGGTCTCCCGCGACATCTAGAGTCCGGGCCGGGGGGCCGCAAGGGTCAGTCAAGCAATATTGTCAGGCCCTCGGCATGGCGCGCGGCGATCTCTTCAAGCGGCACCGAGGCCGCCCCCAGCGCGACCGCCCCACCGCCGGCCCGCCCGACGGCGCGGGCCGGAACCCCGGCCGCCCCGGCGCGCGCCAAGAGATCGGCGACCCGCTCCGGGGCGCAGGCGACGAGATAGCGCGCCTGATCCTCGCCGAAGAACCAGGCCAGCGCCCCGAGCGAAGGCGCCGCCTCCAGCGCCACCCCGACCGATCCCGCGATCGCCATCTCCGCGGCGGCGAGCGCCAGCCCGCCGTCGGCGAGGTCATGCGCCGCCGCGACCAGGCCCGCGGCCTTCGCGGCGTGGAGGAACTCGCCGTTGCGGCGCTCGGCCTCGAGATCGACCGGCGGCGGCGCGCCTTCCTCGCGGCCGAAGACCTCGGCGAGCAGCGCCGACTGGCCGAGATGGCCGAGCGTCTCGCCGATCAGCACCAGCGCGTCGCCCTCCCGCGGCGCCATGGGGATGAGCTCGTCGAGCGAGGCCATGAGCCCCACGCCGCCGATGGTCGGAGTCGGCAGGATCGCCCGCCCGTCGGTCTCGTTGTAGAGGCTGACATTGCCCGAGACGATCGGCATGTCGAGCGCCTCGCAGGCCGCGCCGATGCCGCGGATGCAGCCGACGAACTGGCCCATGATCTCCGGGCGCTCGGGATTGCCGAAATTGAGGTTGTCGGTGGCGGCCAGTGGCCGCGCGCCGCTGGCGGTGAGGTTGCGGAAGGCCTCCGCCACCGCCTGCCTGCCGCCGGCCTCCGGATCGGCGCGGCAATAGCGCGGCGTCACGTCGGAGGTGAAGGCCAGCGCCTTGCGGGTGCCGTGCACGCGCACCACGCCCGCGTCGGATCCCGGCACCACCACGGTATCGGCCATGACCATGTGGTCGTACTGGCTCCAGACCCAGGCCCGGCTGGCATGGTTCGGGCTGCCGACGAGCCTGAGCAGCGCCGCGGCGGGATCGATCTCGGGGAGCGCGCCGAGGGCAGGGGGCGCGGGCGCCTCGACATAGGGCCGGTCGTATTCCGGCGCCGCCCCGGAGAGCGCCTTGAGCGGCAGGTCGGCCATGACCTCGCCGTTCATCCGGATGATGAAGCGATCCTCGGGGATCGTCTCGCCGACGATGGCGAAATCGAGGTCCCATTTCTCGAAGACCGCCCGCGCCGCGGCCTCCTTCTCCGGGCGCAGCACCATCAGCATGCGCTCCTGGCTCTCCGAGAGCATCATCTCATAGGCGGTCATCGCCTTCTCGCGCACCGGCACCCG